>JAABUZ0100004461.1_pt1 | contig 19294 bp, 15 predicted proteins | sample 5562091 | NCBI WGS metagenome assembly JAABUZ01 (sample SAMN12813069, study PRJNA571459) | rock metagenome | isolation source: Antarctica rocks | place: Antarctica: Victoria Land, Linnaeus Terrace sud | collected 2015-12-21 | reverse complement strand
GCCGCTCCAACGAAACATAGCTGAACATCCCGTCCTGGATCCGCTCATCTCCACGCATATTCCATAGACGAGCGCCACTTCATTCAAGTCGCAACGGGAACTTACTTCTTCAACAAGTTCCTAGAGCAGTACATCATTCTGGCGTTCCAGCGTATGTTCCTTCAACCGCTCCGGTGATAAAAGCGGCCGAGCAATGCCGCGATTGGAATCAGCCAACGATGGCTTCGTATGCGCGCGGTGGTCTCGATCTGCAGGGGGCCGCCGGCTAGCTTCCAATAAAGTCTCAACGCGGAATCGGGCTTCTGACCATCCACCAGAAGATCGCGAAGAACCCGCCGCCTCCAAGGCTTGTGGGAGTATGCGTGGATAGTAAGCCACTCGCCCCGGTCAAACGCCATGCCGTCAGGTCCCACCCATGAAACCGGAAAAGGCGCAACAGAGGCCGCAAGCGTTAATGCGTCCTGATCAGTTGCATAAAATAAATCCGTTCGAAGCCCCGTTTTTAAAGACTCGATGATCTTGAAGTCGCGGCGAACGCTCTCCATGACATTTTGCCAAATGGGAAGAAATCCCTCAAACTCGCGTGCTACTCCAAGAAGGCCACTGTTGAATTGAGTTCCACCGAACTGCCAATCTGAATATCCCAGGTGGGCGGCATACTTTTGCCATCCACGAACAAGAGGGTGGGTAGGATTAAGCGGATAACTGCCGTCTTCGCACAATGCTAAGCCGTATTGGATCCACTGCTCGAAAAATCCCCATTCTCCAAGGATCAGCATATCCGGGTCGAAGTAGTAGATGCCGGCTGCGTCTGGATCCAATTCGCTGAACACCCGCATCATCCACTGAGCCTTATATTGAGAAAAGTGTACCGTGGTTGTCAAGCGCACGAAGATGACTTCTATCGCCTGCGTTGCGCTGATCGTGTGGCGTTCTCCATCGCTTACCTTTTTCCCTACCCACAACGGAAGGTCGCCTCGGTACCCTGCCCACACTTTGCCGTTAAAACCGACCCGAGTTAAAGAGTTAACGAGCGTGCCGACTCCCTTGTGGAAGTCGTTTTCCCATAATGTACACACTGTAATATGTTGAGTTGAAGCTGAACGTTTAAGCATTAGGATGCTCCAGAGCTAAATTGTTGCGAGAAAGACTACAACTTCTATCTAGGCTTGCTATCGCCGTCGGTCTTCTTCACAGTAACTGAGCGCAATATAAGGAATAGGTGGTAAGCTCCCCGCGCGCTTAGTCGTTTCCGCACCGGATAATCCGTTGAACAAAACACCTCCCACGCCCGTCGTGTCCAACCCATGCGAGCGAAGCCGGAAACTGCGCCCGGAGCCATCGCGCGTCTTTCTCTATCCAAGGTAGAGGTCGCGGCAGGGGGCACCGTAAGTTCCGACAACATATCGTAAGTGTACGGGTCAACTATCGAATGCTTGCTGATCGATTCCTCGGACATTCTGTATTTCATAGTGAACTCGTCGAGAAACCAAAGCTCACGAGCTGCTGCGCACAAGCGCAAGCCGAAATCTGTGTCACAGGCGTGTCCGACCTCTTCCATCGGACGATACCCGATGCTCCGAGCTAGCGCTGTAGAAACCATGTAACCATCGTTTGGAAACATACGTGTAATCCCTGCTATTACGGGAATCATTTGCCGGCCCGCATTCGCGTGAATCCGCCCATATCCCGAATTAAGGGTCTCTACACTTATCGGCGGGGCGGCGGTACCATTCTGCTCAATTAAGTACTGCTTGCCAAACGCCACATCAAGTGCAGGACGCTTTTCCCATAACGCGGCGAGCAGTTGTACAGCATCAGGGAGTAGTATGTCGTCATCGTGTAATAACACTAACCGGCTCCCCCGGGCACGCTGAAACAAATCGTTCACGTTCCTGTTCTGTCCTAGTGAAGGCAAGTGATGACAGTACTGGAGCGCGGCTCGTCTAGAGGGTGTAAGCTGACCTATCACCGCCTCGGTAGCATCATCGGTCGAATCGTCACCAATCACGATCTCGATTGAAGAGTAGGTTTGGGCGAAGCACGATTGCAGGGCTTGGCGGAACAGATCAGCCCGCCTGTAGGTAGGGATGCAGATCGAAATTAGAGGGGCTGCCTCGACCTGTGCTTCAATTCTACTCATCCGGGCCACCGCTGTACTTCACTCCAAAAGCTATTGGATTGGGCCCACTCTCCACTGTATACGATTCCATGGCTGCAGCCGCCTCCGCCGCCGCCTCGATAATTTCATCGGAACGAGGAACTGCGCCCCGTTGCTCGGCCTCGCGCGGGCCCTTGATAAAGCCATATGCGCCAGACAGAATGTTTACGAAGAGCGAAACGGTATTCGTTCCAAGATTCAGCCAAAGCACGCCACGTACAGTGCTGATGTCAGCCCTGACAATGAAGAGTATTTGCACAAGGATTGTCAGCCCGATGCTAAGAGCAACGTTCCACCAATAGATGAAACGCCGTGCCGTGTGGATGCCCCACAGCACCCCGCTGAAGAAGCTGATTGCACCTGTTCCAATGGCAAGCTGAGCCTCAAAGCGAAGGCTCGTGTATTGAGGGCCAAGCACCCACAGGAACAAAGCTGGGACTTGGACCGCACACAGAAAGACAGAGGTCGATACGGCAGCAGCTAAGGTGAGACATATGGCGTAGCTTGACTTTAGCCGTTCTTTGGCGAGCTTGGCAAAATAGGGCTCAACCAAGAGGCTATTGGCCGCGAAAAACAGAGCGAACACCTGGCCCAATCTCCCGAGGGCTCCTACACTCGCGACCGCTTTAACGTGGCCGTAAAATGTAATCAAAAACAGCGATAGTTGCCCTTGTAATGCATAAAAAATCGCTTGCGGAACGTTCGGCAATGCAAGGCGCATGATCGAACGTCTTTTCTCCGCGCCCGCGACACCGGGGCCACCGAGTAGACCATTGGCTCGATAGAAGCAAAAGATCGCAACGAATATAATTCCACTTATATTGATCAAAATCGCTTGGAACGCACCTAACCACCCCAAGGCCCAGAAGACGCCTAACAGGGCTAACGTCCCGAAGCTCGAGATGAGCTGCCCTTTATACCACGTCGTACGGTCGCGTAGAAGGATGACGACTGCGCCGTAGGCAGCCGCCACGCGCATAAACCATGTAGACAGAAGCAGCGCCGCAACCATGCCCGCAATGGTCGGCAAACTCCAATCTCTGTGTCGTACGAGTGACGGATAACAAATGATTACTCCGAAACCTATTAGGTAATAGGCCCATCTCGAGATTTGGCGAAGGGAAGCGACATAATCGGCTATGAGACGACGATCGTCTACACGTTCGCCAACGAGAGGGATGAGCGTTCCCGAGACGTTGGCATCCATCAAGACAAGAATTGTTCCCTGCACCCCGAATACGACTACGAACTTGGCGTATTCGGATGCCGGAAGGAGTCGAACACACAGCAGGCCGTACAGCAGATTGGCCGCCATTGTGAGACTCTGGGCTGTGACAAACTGCACCGCAGTACGCGCTCGTTGAACGATTCGTTCCGTCATACTGCGAGGTAGCATTGTGTCACCATTGTAGAGCGTGCGCAGTAATGGCGTAACGGGCCGACCTGAATGTTTAGGAGCGTTTCAGTGTGATTGCTCGCGCGCTTTGAAAGTGTACCTGCGTCACCCGGGCGGAGTTGAGCACCTGCACCACGAAATGTGCTAGTGTATTAACTCATAGAATGCCCTGCGCGAAGAAAGCGGACCTCTTGACATCTCTTATCTCGTCCAAGAACCAGGTTGGTGAGATTAGAGCGCTTACTGGTCTGCGGGGAATCGCCGCTCTTTACGTCATCATTCTCCACTACTTCGCTCCTCTTCCCTTGACCACTCATCTGCTCTGTTTTTTGGGTCACGGGTACTTGGCAGTGGACCTCTTCTTTACATTAAGTGGGTTCGTGTTGGCTTTGAACTATGCGGATCGTTTCGCGAGTCGCTTCGACATTTCAGGATATGTAACGTTTTTATGTAGACGTTTTGGCAGAATCTACCCATTATATCTGTTTTCTCTCCTGGCAGCCACAATCTTGGTAGAGCGCGGACTTTTGCCGCTTTACGGAAGATCGATAAGCGCTACCTTCTGGTCCAACCTTTTTCTTATTCAGAATTGGGGTAACTGGGCTAGTATGGATTTCCCCGCTTGGTCCATCAGTGTCGAGTGGTGCGCCTATCTGTTATTTCCACTCCTGCTAAAATTGCCCACCCGCTCGGTGCGTGGGATGTGGAGTGTCGCGCTTTTATGCACTTTGAGTTTATGTGGCGTAACTCTGTTTTCGTATACGCACGCGGGGTGGCCCAAGCTGCTCGACAAAGGCTCCGGATTTCCGTCGTTGGTCCGTTGCGTAACTGAGTTTAGTCTTGGAATTGTCGCTTTCCGAATCAGCTTCACCCCGTTTGGGGAACAGCTGAAGAACAATTTCGGAGCGCCGGCGAGCGTTCTGCTTGGAATTCTGGTTCTGCTCGCGTTCCGTGGAACCGACCTCGTTCTGGCTTTGCTATTCCCTTGGCTGATTATTTCGCTGACTGGCCGGGTGACACCACTCAGCCGTTTCCTCGGGTGTAAGCCGATTGAGTATCTCGGACTGCTATCCTTCAGCCTTTACCTCATTCATCCACTTCTGAGCTCCGCCATAAATTTCCTGGATCAGCGACTGAAGCGCGGAGAGTTTAGGCACTCACACACGATCGCTGTGGTGATCATCCTACCTCTACTGTTTCTCTGCTCGACGGTCACATTTTATGGAATCGAAATTCCGGTGCGCCGTTGGTTTCACGATCTTCTGGCGACGAGGAGATTCTCTAAACAGCAGATTGCATCCTGACTTTCCGCAGCATTGGTACGCAACAGATAATTGAGCAAACGAAAGGACAAACACATGAAGTCGGTTGTGTCTTGCGCCTCAGGACTGGACGACGCCATTCGGCCAGCTATCAAGATTGTGTTTTGGGATCTATACGCAAACACCGAAGATGTCAGCAACTGGTCGGGCATCTCGGCAATGACAATACAAGGCTTGCGCGGCGCCGGGGCCGAGGTAAGCAGCGCTGGCTATGTTCTGCCACTCGTCCGTAAGCTCACTTCAAGCGCATTTTGGCACTATTACGCTAAGTACCGACAGTTGCACTATATTCCTGATAGACACATGTTTTTAGCTAAGGTGTTCTCTTGGTATGGGAATTACAAAGTAAAGACGCAATTGAAGAAGGCAGACGCGGTTGTCACTACATCGACCTCTGCCACTGCGTTTCTGGCAACAGAGAAGCCTATATTTGTGATTCATGATGCTACATGGGCTCAGGTGTTGGAGCTTTACCCCTATTTCGCAGTCTCGAAGCAGGTTCCTAGGGTAGTAAGCGACGGTTTTGAAATGGAGAAGAGAACGTTTACGCGGTCGAATGTGACCTTGATCCTCGCTTCTGCATGGGCTGCGGAACGCGCTATTCTTGATTACCATTTAGACCGGGAGCGTGTTCACGTCCTGCCCCTCGGGGCAAACTTTGAGGAAGATCCGCCTCGCCACGAAGTTGAACGTGCGATTCAGGACCGCAAGGGGGACCATTGCAACCTATTGTTCGTGGGGCGCGAGTTCGATCGCAAAGGAGGGCACATCGCAGTAGATGCCGCGGCAGCCTTGCGAGATCTGGGTATTCCTACCACACTTCATGTGGTAGGCTGTTCTCCTGTAGGACTACCGGCATTCGTTAGCATACATGGACTGCTGCGCAAAGATCGGAAGGCGGAAGTCAAGCAGTTGACAAATTTATACTCCCGGTGTGATTTTTTTATTTTACCTACCCAAGCCGAAGCGCAGGGGATCGTTTTTAATGAGGCGGCGGCGTACGGGCTGCCGGTAGCCGCCACGAACGTAGGAGGGGTGAGTAGTGTTGTGAAGAACGGGGACTGGGGGCTTCTACTGCCTTCCGATGCGCCTGGACAACATTACGCTTCGTGGATCGCTGAACTCTTTCGGGACCGAGTGCGTTACCTGAGTACAGCTCTTTCAGCGAGAGAAGATTACGAGGCTCGACTGAGCCGGAGCGTTCACTCTGGTCGCCTTCTTGCAATCATCGATCAGGTCGTTAAAGGTTCCGGTCACGGTTCAAAAACGGTCACAGCCCTTTCCAAATGAATTCTTCAACATCTGGCTATAAGGGCATCATGTCACCTTCCGCTGCCCCGGCTCGGCCGCCACTTCGGGTGGGCATCGTCATGCCGTTGGCGTCGCAGCAAGGCGGGGCAGAAGCGCTGTTTGATCATCTCCTTCACCAGAGAAGCGAAAGGTTGCAGTACGTCATCGCCTTTTTGGAGGAAGGGCCCTTTGTCGAAACGGCACGATCTCTGGGTTACGAGACTTCGGTGTTCCCTACTACCCGTCTGAGCAGTCTTAGCAATTTGCTAGTGACTGTAAGGACCATTCGACGGTGGGTGAGAGACAAGCAGCTAACCATCGTTTTCTCTTGGATGTTGAAGGCACATTTTTACGTGGCACCCGCTGCAGTATTTACAGGAGTTCGAACCGGCTGGTTTCAACACGGCATCTCCATAAATCCCACGATGGATCGCCTCGCTACATTGCTTCCGGCCAAGGCGATTTTCTGTTGTTCTGATCATGCCTGTACCGCGCAAAATCGCCTACCACCTCACAGGCGGACCTGGACATGCTATCCCGGAGTTCCTTCTCCTTCCGCCGAACCTCTTGAATCACATGTCGCACGGGAGAAGCTTGGACTCCCTGCGCATCACAAAATAGTCGGGATGGTCGCACGTTGGGAGCGCTGGAAGGGGCCGCATATCTTCGTCGACGCAGCTAAGATGTTAATTGAGGCAAATCCCAGGGTGACCTGCTTTTTGGTTGGAGGGGCCCACCCTTTAGACATTAAGTACGCTACAGAATTGCAGGCTCACGTAGAGATGTCGGGCATGGGAACACGATTTTTGCTGGTGGGACAACGTCCATCGAGCGAAATTCCCGTTTGGCATGCGGCGGCGGACCTAATCGTTCATCCCGTTACTTCACCGGAGCCATTTGGAATGGCGATTGTCGAAGCGATGGGAAACGGGAGGGCCGTGATTGCGAGTGCGCTCGGAGGGCCCAAAGAGATCATCGAAGACGGGGTAAGCGGGGTTCTAGTTGAACCCGGCGACATTCATCTTCTGGCCGATACTATACAGGAATTGCTCGGAGATCCCGAGCGCTGTGCGCGAATCGGTTTCGCAGCCAGATTTCGGGCACAGAGCTTCTCAGTTGAGGCCTTCGTAAGGCGTTTTGAGGAGCTGCTCCTCACGACCTTCGCGGCAAACAACCAGTCAGGCGCCGGATATCGCATTACCGATAGATCAACTGACTGCGCTGGTACAGCAAACGATTAGCCTACACCTACGTCCCGCCTATAGGATGAATGCATAGTGCCCCGTCCAGAACGCATGCAACTCATCCAAATCGTTCCAGGCTTCCCGCCCAAAGTGGATGGAATCGGCGACTACGCCTTGCAGCTCGCGCGCCGTTTACGACGCGACCAATCAATAGAGACCACATTTCTGGTAGCAGATCCTGATTGGCAAGGAGGAAATCACGATGCATTTCCCGTGTGCAGACTTGGCTCGCGCACGCCTGAAGCTCTGCTCGAAGCCATTATAGAGCTTGAGGCCAAAGCCGGAACGAGCTCACTTCCTATCTTGGCCCAGTTTTCAGTATATGGCTACGAAAAACGGGGCTGTCCATTTTGGTTCATTGACGGACTTGATGAACTTCGCCAGAAGCGCCACAATGCACTTTGCGTCGCTTTCCACGAACTCGAGAACAGCAGCTCCAAACCTTGGAGCAGCGTGTTTTGGTTAACAAGAATCCAACGTGGCCTGATCAAACGTTTGGCGCACATGGCGGACTACAGTTACACCAATACGGACGTATACCGCAGAAAACTCGAGTCTTGGGGTGCCACAAACACGGAACTCATTCCGAACTTTTCTACCCTCGGTGAGGTGCGAAATTATCCCCCATTCGACCGGCGCCACATGGACATGATCGTTTTTGGCCGCCCTGCACAAAGGCTTTGGACATACGAACGCGGCGGCCACGTGTTGGGGCCCCTTTGTCGATTAATGGGTGTCGAACGAATACTGGATATAGGGCAGCCCCTCCGCCACGCAGCGCTTGAAACTATTGATGGCATTCCGGTCGTACGCTTAGGTCTCTTGTCAGAACAGGAGGTTGGCGCTCGCATGTCAACTTCAGTTGGAAGCTTTATGGAGTATCCTATTTCTCTACTTACCAAGTCTTCTGTGCACGCGGCGAGTTGCTCCTTCGGATTGATCCCTTTCGTCTTCCACAAAAGAGAAAACGCGCGCTCCTGCCCACCTCTTGTCGAAGGTGAGGACTTTATACCGGTTACGCCCGATGTCAGGGGGATCAAACTCCCCTCGTTAGAAACTCTCTCACGAAAGGTTTTCGATAATTATCAAAGGCGTAGCAGTCGTGAAGCTGCTAGGGCCATTGCGCAGCAATTAACAAGCCTGGAGTAGATCTAAATGCTTCACTCATCGGCATCATCAGCATCCTCAAGGCCACACGCGGCTACTCCGCGCGTCCTCTTGGTTTGCCCGGTCGGCAATCAGATCGGCGGTGCAGAACATCTTATGCTTGCGATCGCGCGCGAATTGCCCAAGGCTGGTTTCGATCCGCTTTTGGCAGTAATGCGACCTGGAAAGCTCGCGGATCTTGCGCGATCGCAGGGAACCGAGGCTTACACTTTCCCGGTCGATCACCGGTATAGCCATGTGAGTACAGTACTCCGTGCAATTAGCTGGCTTGCTGATCTGACACAGCGTACAAATGCTTCTTTACAGCATGCAACGCACACCGCACATTTGTATTCGTATTTCGCTTCGCGACGGGTCAACGTGCCCGACTTGTGGCATCTTCATGATCTCCCCTCCGGGCAGGACCCAATAAGCATTGTGAATGGAAGACTCTATCCAAATCACACCATCTTTACGACCCTAGGTATCGCGAAAGCCTATCCCCGACTGCGACGTAATCCTTACACAGTAGTAGCACCTAGCTGCATTGAACCGGCCATTCTGCGCAGCCACGAGCCTCGGCCGGATGTCCGCGTCCGATTCGCGCTCCCCTGTGGCCCCTTGTTGTTGAACGTAGCACGTTTACAAAAGCATAAAGGACACACATATCTCCTACGTGCTGCCAAAGAGATATTGCGACACTATCCCACCGTCGCAGTTGTGATCGTTGGACACGCGGGAACCACTGAACAGGAGAATTACAAAAAGCGCCTGCTCAACGAGGCAGAACAATTGGGAATTTCTCAGAATATACACTTGCTGGGCCATGTAGATGACGCTGATCTGGCGGCACTCTACAGGGAAAGCTCAGTGCTAGTCCATCCAGCTTGGAGCGAGGGGTACGGCTTGGTGCTCTTAGAAGCGATGGCTATGGGACTGCCGGTGATCGCTGCAGCCGCAACGGGCCCGACAGAGATACTGCGAGACGGTGAAAACGGCTTATTGGTGCCGGTTCGCAACGCTGGAGCTCTAGCAAAAGCAATAGAGCGGATCTTGAATGACGAAGTGTTGTGTACCAGGCTCAAAGCTGGCGGAGCCGCGACGGCAGAAAAACTCACTCTTGATGTAATGGTCAAGCAGGTCTCTGAGGTATATTGCAAGATGTTATCGTTATGGTAGCTCTCACCCTGTATGGAAGAACACTCACTTGATTCCCCCAAGCTAACAAGACACACCAGCCTCGACGGCCTTCGTGGTCTCGCCGTCATGCTGGTTTTTTTGTACCATCACGATCTCTTTCAATTAGGCTGGGCTGGCGTTGACCTGTTCTTCGTCATTTCTGGATTTCTGATAACCTCGATTCTCCGTCAAACCAGGACGGAAAATCATTTCTGGAAGCAGTTCTGGATCAAACGCACTACACGGATTCTGCCGCCCCTGATCCCCTTGTTGATTGCGGCATGGATTCTTGATCATTCTATTTTCCGTTTCCTGCCGGCGTATCTATTCTCCTTTGGCGACGTAATAGCTTTTTCCCATTCGAAATTTGAGGACACCCGCCCCCTATGGTCCCTCGCTGTAGAGGAGCATTTCTACTTGGTTTGGCCATTTGCGGTGCGCTTTCTTGAACGACGACGGCTCGTGATGATCCTGCTTTTGGTCGTCATAGGAGAGCCGCTTCTGCGGGCGTTCACTATCAGACTTGTCCCGAACTGGGAGTTCATCTATTTTCTTACACCATTTCGCCTGGATGGTATCTGTCTAGGCAGTTTGACTGCCTTACTGATGGAATCTGAAACTGCTCGCAACATTCTGAAGCGTTTAAGCATGATAGGCATGGCGCTTGTTGCTACCACGTACGTTGGCTTGCACAAGCTCATGGGGGCGCAGTTTCGGCGAGGCCAAGGCCCGACGTACAATGCCCTGTCCTACACACTCGTCGCCCTGCTCGCATTTTTCCTTATATCTTATATAATAACCCATAAGCACTCGGTTCTGACGCACTCGCTTTCGTTCAGGCCTCTGGTGTACTTGGGGACAATTAGCTATGGGCTTTACCTATACCAGAATGTGTGCAGTTCCTTGATCCTGGGACTCGGCTTGAGTTTTCGTTCATGGACTGTCGCTTCAGGCGTCCTGACGATAATAGTTGCGTCATTGTCATTTCACTTCTACGAAAAGCAATTGACTCTGCTGGGTAAGCAGAAGGCTCGCGGCTTAGCGGGATCCAAGACTATGCCGTTGTGACAGTGCGCAATCTGAGCTTTTCATACTTTGGGCGGCGTGGATTCGGCAAGCAAACGCTTCAGCCTACGTGCCAAAAATCGGTTGCTGCTCACTTGGTTGCACAAGGCTCGCCGGGGGAACTGTACCGTGAAAACCAAGTTGCTGGTTGTCAGTCACGCTTGTGTTACGCCGATAAATCAGAGCTTTTATGTCAGCGTCGAGGAGGCTACTGGCTGGGAAGTTGAGCTTGTCGTCCCCCTGGTTTGGGCAACTGAGTATGAGGAGAAAGTACCGTACAAACGTTGGCACAATTTCAAAGGAAAGATCCACCCGATTCCAGTTTGGAACGGGGGGCACATCCCTTTACACATCTATAAGAATACCTTTGTAAGGCTTTTGAAGAGCGCAAACCCGACCGCGATTTACATGCACCATGAACCCTACGGGCTAGCGACTTTGCAAGTCTATTTGGCCAATCGTCTGGCAACAAATGTCCCGATCGGGTTCTACGCCGCTCAGAATATAGCAAAAGTTTATCCTCCTCCCTTTCGATGGTCAGAGCACTATGTTTTCAGACGTTCAAGCTTCGCATTTCCAGTTGCCCAGGGAGCTCTTGATGTGCTTCGCGCCAAAGGTTATGTCGGGAAGGCGGACGTTCTGCCGCTTCCCTTGGATCTTGAGGTTTATCGTAGCAGACCGAAGTGGGCGGCCGCGAAACGCTCCGAGCTCGGAATTGGGCCCGACGAGTTTGTGGTTGGTTATCTGGGCAGATTAGTCGAAGAGAAGGGTTTACGCTCCCTACTCCTGGCTACCGCGATGCTTAGAGCAGCAAACCCAAAGCCTTGGCGCTGCGTGCTGGTAGGAAGTGGCCCTTATGAGACGGAGTTGCGGGCAGTCGCGGCGGACCTGGGTATCAACGAACGCGTGATCTTTGTGGGTTTTGTACCGCACGAAGAAGCGCCAGGCTGGTTTTCGCTCTTTGATCTTTTTGTGTTGCCCTCAGAAACCCGACCGAAATGGAAAGAACAGTTTGGTCGAGTCGTGGTTGAGGCGAATGCCTGTGGTACCGCCGTTATCGGAACAGACTCGGGGGAAATAGCAAATGTCGTAAAATCTACGGGGGGTGGATTGATCGTTCCGGAGGGCGATTCCGCTACCCTGAGCCAGACGATCCTCGCTCTTATGGGCGATCCTATACATATGCAGGAACTTGCGGGACAAGGCATTCGCTCGGCGCGGGAACAATACGATCAACGTTGCCTAGCACAGCGATTCGCTGCGGGGATTGAATCGATATTATAGAAAGGTAACATGCGTCTTGCTTTACTTACACACAAGGTTGACTTCCAGGACGGCCAAGGAAGAGTTAATTACGAGATCGTACGCGCGGCGTTAGATCGCGGTCTTCAGGTTACAGTTGTAGCTGAATTCTGCTCTGACGAGATCGCCCAACATCCGTGCGGTCGCTTTGTGCGAATGCGCGAACGGCATATTCCCACCCAGTTGTTGCGCAATCTCTACTTCGCTCAGAAGAGCGCCCGTTGGCTGCGCAAACACCGTGCTGAGTTTGATGTTATCCAAGCCAACGGTTTTGTTACTTGGGAGCCGGCTGATGTTGTTGCCGTACACTTTGTTCATGAGGCTTGGCTAAAAAGCGCCTCTTTTCCATTCACGTGGCGCTCTCTCAATCCTTATGCTTGGTACCAGCGCATTTTGGCCCTCGTAAATAAGCATTTCGAGCGTAGAGCATTTGAAAGCGCGAAGCGGCTCGTTGCAGTGTCTGAGGCAACCGCCAAGGAAGTCGCCAATCTGGGAATCGATACCAGCAAAATGCAGGTGATCTACAACGGAGTGGATGCGAACGAGTTCCATCCTCCTTCCGAAGCAGACCCTCCAACCCGGGCCCTCTTCGGATTGCCCGAGAATGTTCCCATGCTTCTGTTTGTTGGTGACATTCGGACGCCACGCAAGAATCTGGAATCTGTTCTCGCCGCCCTGTTAGCCATACCAGAGGCCCATATTGCCGTGGCAGGCTCAGCGGCCGGAAGCCCCTATCCCGCCCAGGTCCGGCGTATGGGGCTAGCACAACGAGTGCACTTCCTCGGGAAGATCTCGATGATCCCACAATTGATGCGATCCGTGGACGTGTTTGTCATCCCGTCTCGTTACGAATCTTTCGGCATGGTAGTTCTCGAAGCGATGGCCTCAGGGCTCCCTGTCATTCTCTCGTCGAGAGTGGGTGCCGTGGAGCTTGTCAGACATGCCTGCCGCGTCATTGAAGATCCGGATGACACATCTTGCCTCACTACGCACATTTCTGCCTTATTGAACTCCCCAGAAACTCGCGCCTCCATGGGGAGAGTCGGGCGCAGCTTGGCTCTTAACGTTCAGTGGTCTCGCACGGCAGCTGCATATCTAGCGCTTTATGAGAACCACTTTGCTGCTCAGTCTCCATCAGATAGGAGGTAGTTTGAGAACGCTCCAGATCGGGGACGAGTGGCTGCCAGAAAGAGAGGGCGGAGTTGCGCGTTACTACTTCGAGCTTCTTCGCCATCTTCCGGCCGATCGCGCTTCAGCGGTCGGCCTAGTGGTCGGCTCGAACGAAGTGGCTGTTTCGACGCAGGGGCGGGTGCAGAGCTTTGCGCGCCCAGATGCTTACCTACCGACAAGGCTATTACGCCTGCGGAGCGCCGCCTTACCGATGATGCGGGGTGGCGAAGTGGATTTGCTTTGCTGCCACTTTGCGCTGTATGGAATTCCACTTCTAGATCGGCTTCGCGCGTTCCCCACGGTGGTGCACTTTCACGGTCCATGGGCTGCCGAAAGCAGTCTTGAAGGCGGAAGTGGCTATTCCCCACGAGCAAAAGCCAACATTGAGCGACTAGTATATTCTCGTGCTCGCCGGCTGATTGTACTGTCTGAAGCTTTTCGCGGAGAACTGATACATCGTTATCGAATCCAGGAGGAGCGAATACGTACTGTCCAGGGTGGAGTCGATACTGAACGGTTCAACGTCGATGTTACGCGCCAAGAGGCTCGTGCCTATATAGGTTGGCCTCAGGACAGACCAATCTTGTTAGCAATGCGACGGCAAGTACGTCGCATGGGCCTTGAAAATCTTGTGAAGGCTGTAGGATTTTTAGTTCCTCGCCATCCTGATTTATTGTTGCTCCTCGGTGGCTCGGGGCCTCTGGCTGGCGCCCTACAGGTTTTGATTCACGAATTAGGATTGCAGCGTAATGTTAGCCTTCTTGGACGTGTGCCAGATGCTCAGCTGCCATTGGCTTATAGAGCTGCCAATATTTCCATTGTGCCTACTCAAGCACTCGAGGGTTTCGGCCTAGTTACCATCGAATCGTTAGCCTCAGGCACACCAGTTTTCGTAACACCGGTCGGCGGTTTAACGGAGATCCTAAGATCGTTTGCACCCCAGTGCATCTTCTCAAGCACCTCCGCGAAGACCATGGCGGGAGAACTGGGCGAGGCATTGCGCGGAGAGCGCCACATGCCAACCGAGGCAGAGTGCCGAGCATACAGTGTCGAACGCTTTTCATGGAACACGATCGCCAGTCAAGTTGTGGACGTATATGAGGAGATATTCAAATGAGAATACTCTATGTCGATCAGACGGGTAAGCTGGGTGGTGGGGAGCTGGCGATTCTCCCTTGGATCTGTCATGCGCGGGAGGGTGCCGAAGTGGCCTTGCTAGAGGACGGCCCCTTTCGCGGATTGCTTGAGCAACATGGTATTCCTGTCCACGTATTCGAGAAGAACGGACTTAACAGCATACGAAGGGAGTCGGGAGTGGGAGCTGTGTTTCGCAAGGTACCCGCCCTCCTGGATTTGCGACACCGTTTAGCGAAAAAGGCCAGCGCCTTTGACGTCGTTTATGCGAATTCTCAAAAAGCTTTTTTCCTCTCTGCGATAAGCCGGCGAAGACATCAGCCACTCGTCTGGCACTTGCGCGACATCATGTCAGCCGAGCACTTTAGCCCGTTCCTGCGAATGATAGCGGTTCGCTTCGGAAACTGGTTTGCCTCCGTGATCATCGCGAACTCTAACGCCACCGCAGACTCGTTTGTAGCGGCTGGCGGAAGCAGGAGCAAAGTACGCGTGGTTCATGACGGCGTCAGCGCGGAGCCGTTCACTCGAGTGACGCCAGAAGAGATTTCCTCGATACGGCTCGAGCTGGGATCACCCAATGCGCTGTTAGTGGGTCATTTTGGAAGAATTTCACCCTGGAAAGGGCAGCATGTGTTGCTTGAGTCGATTCGCAATCTTCCTCAGTTCCATGCCGTGTTAGTGGGTGATGCGCTTTTTGGGGAGACGAGTTACGCCGACCGCCTGCGCAAGTTAGCTTCGTCAGCTGAGCTAAGGGGCCGCGTACATTTTTTGGGGTTTAGGCGTGACATTCCAGCCTTAATGATGGTCATGGACGTAATAGCACACACCTCAACGTCACCTGAACCGTTTGGACTAGTCATCGTAGAGGCGATGTTAGCTGGGAAGCCGATCGTTGCTGCGGCAGCTGGAGGAGCACTAGAGATACTTCAGGACAGTGGGCAAAACTTCGGTCTGTTAACGGTTCCAGGATCGGTCCGCGAATTAAATAGATGCCTGGTGTGGCTCGTTGACCATCCTCATGACGTAGAACAACTAACTCATAAGGCTCGCCAACGCGCAGAAGCTGTATTCTCACAAAAACCGATGTTTGAGGCGCTTACTTCGATTCTTAGGGATCTCGAACGCGACGAGTAAGGCGCAGCGGCCCTTACCCCATAGCGTCCGAATGTGCGATCTCGAAGCGCATGTTATCATCGCTTAAGCGGCGACCCGACTGTACGCCTATGGATCAGGCCTACAATCCTAAGTTATCTGAATGGCGCAACCAGTTGGCGGTGGGAACAGATTCTCCAGCCGGCGATCCCAGGAGCCGGAGGCGTGTCAAGTGGTATACTTTGCCCTGATTGCTTCTTATCCAAGGTCAGTTCTGATCAGCACCATGCGCTATGCGCTTCCCGCCATTCCCCCTGCTGATGCGAGCTCCTTGAATAGACAGCAATCCTTTCGGCCGTAACTTAATTTCCATCTAAACATTGACATTGGAGAAGTAGCATGAGGCCGCTAGCCCCGCGAGAAGAGAGGACCACTGCCCCACGGAAAGCTTCGGACACGCAAGACTCCGATTCAGGTTTATCAATAAGGGACATCTTCCGTATGATTGCGCGGCACTGGGCTTTCATAGTGGGGTGCTTGGTTTTGTGCGTGACCCTTTCGTATCTGTATGCACGTTCAATTACCCCCATCTATGAAGCGAGTGGAAGCATGCGTCTGGACCCAAATCGCGCGGGATCCCTAGGTCTTGCGGATTTGACGGGCGCTGGGAGTGGAGGCACGGGCGTCGATATCAACACGGAAATGGCAGTCATACAGAGCGATTCGGTTGCGATAGGGACCTTACAGCTACTCACGGATGATGAGTTTCTGCATTTCGCAGGCAAGCCACGGAGCCAGCTAGGGTTTCTGGCTGACACTGCAAAACTCACCCCCGCTCAAGAAGGTCTTCTGGCTAGTCTGAAGGGTGCACTGAAAGCTCATGAAATCGGGAACACTCAACTGATCGCAATAACCTTTCGCGGGCCTGATCAACAGATCGCCGCCACAATTGTTAATGACACCATGTCGGCATATCTCAAGGAGAGTTTTGATAACCGCTATGGATCGGTCACCCAAGTACGGAAGTGGCTTTCTGGCGAGATGAACTCATTACAGAATCAAGCTGTGGAAGCCCAAAAAAAACTTGCGGGATTCCAAGAGAAGAACAATTTCTTGACTACAGGCAACAACAGCAACACAACACTTGACACGCTCAAGCTATTAAGCGATGACCTCACTAAAGCCAAGGCTGATCGCCTCGTCCGGGAAGCGCAGATGCAGGCTGCTATGAGCGGCGATCCGCACGTCGTTGCGGCAACGTTCTCGACACCTACCTTCGCGGCCCTACAGCTTCAGCAAAGCGCTCTTTATCAGCAGTATGTTCAGCTGTCATCAAAGTTTGGGGAAAGTTACCCTCCCCTCATCGAAGTTAAGCGGCAGATGGTGAAGCTGGACACTCAGTTCGAGACTGAACTAGCCACCGTGCGTGCGCGCGTCAAACAGGACTATGACACCTCGGCGGCAACGGAACGACTCCTGCAAAGTCAATATAATACGCAACTCGCGAAGGCATATGGGTTCAATCGGCAAGAGGCAGAGTACGCATCGCTCGTCTCGGACAGTAAATCTACTCGAGAACTGTACGATACTCTGGAGCACAAACTGCAACAGGCGGGGGTGGACGCAGGTCTCAACGCCGTAAACACCATGTTAGTAGATCGCGCACGAGCTCCACTGGCTCCCATAGAGCCCAACAAGTCAGCCATCCTTGGTTTTGGACTCATGCTCGGCCTGTTGACGGGTGTCGGCACAGCTTTCTTGAAGGAGGCGATCACTGACACCGTTCAAAGTGTAGATCAATTGGAGCATACGCTGAGGTATAACACCCTGGCAGCTGTCCCCCATATTTCGGCGGACGGATCGCAACACAAGCTCGATGCTTCAGGTGTGCCATTCCGTCCCACGCTTGTCTGTTACAACCAGCCCCTATCCAGAAGTTCCGAGTCTTTTCGCAATTTACGCAACGGCTTATTGCTCTCAAATGACAAAGTCAAGACTATTCTCCTGACCAGCACGATTGCTGGCGAAGGTAAAAGTACCGCGACAGCCAATTTTGCTGTCATTTTAGCTCAATATGGAGCGAAGGTATTGGTGATCGATGCTGATCTGCGACGGCCTCGTCTCCACGAGCTTTTTGGTCTTGAAAACCTGTTTGGGCTTAGCAATTTGATACTGAACGAACAGCGATCAGGAGCGTTGCATCAGCCCCTTCCAGAACTTCAAAATCTTTCGGTACTCACAGCAGGAAAGCGCATTGGCTTTCCCTCCGAGCTCCTCTCAGCTAATCGATTTCGTCAACTTTTGGAAGAATGGGAAAATCAATTTGATTACATTCTCCTTGATTCCGCTCCGCTGCTCCTGGTGAGCGACAGCTTGCCTTTGGCGAGTTGGGCGGACGCAGCGATCCTCGTATTGCGATACAACCAAACCCCTATATCTGCCCTGCGGCGTGTACGAAGTATTTTGGGACAAACTCAAGCCTTTGTGGCAGGCGTCGTACTAAATGACATGCCAGACAAGGCGATGGGTTACGGCGGCTATGCCGATGGAGCTGGATACTATGAATAAGGCAATATGCGCCTGGTCGGCGCTGTGCTCTCCGCGTTCCACTGTGGCTTTCTTGGGAGCATCGGCGCTTCTATGCGCGATTCCCAGTATGGCACAAGCAGTATCGACGCCACCTTCAACACAGTCAACGTACTCGTCCCCTAAAGCAACACCCCTGCTTCTCAACGGGGGGGACCTCATAGATGTGCAGGTTTTTAGTACACCGGAGCTTTCTGGGCATCTCCGGGTTGACCAAAATGGACTGATTACGCTTCCAGTCGGTGGTGAAATAGATGTCAGGGGACTGACTGCGAAGCAACTGGGGCGCGCAATCGAGAAGCGATTGAAATCTGCACAATTGATGCAGGATCCTCACGTGAGTGTCTTGGTGAGTGAGTACGTGACGCAGAAGGTGACTGTACTGGGACAGGTGAAAAAGCCAGGACCCTTTCCCTTTTTTGGAAATCAGTCTTTGTACGATGTGCTGTCCGCAGCAGGCGGAGTTTCTCAGGATGCCGGCTCCACTATTACAATCTCGCATCGCAATGATTCGGCGCCACCCGAGATCATTCAGGTCCATTCTCCTAACTTCTCTGCGGTGCAACACAATACGCAAATCGCTCCTGGCGACACTATCGTTGTCTCGCAGGCGGACCCAGTGTACGTCGTTGGGTCTGTCGGACGACAAGGGTCATTCCCTATTCTCAATGGGGTACCCCTCACCGTTCTGAATGTTTTGGCTTTGGCGTCCGGGCTGTCGCCTACTGCAGCGGGGTCCAAAGCATCTATAGTCCGTCAGACTCCAAATGGGGAGGTCACGACCATCCCCCTCAACCTAGACCGCATTCTGAATCGGAAAGCTCCGAACATCACCTTAGAGGCAGCTGACATTTTGGTTGTGCCAAGCAGTTCCCGAAAAACGTTTGTACAACTTGCTCTTCCGTCGTTAACCAACTCTGTGACCAGTGCAGCGGTTTCGGCGGCGGTTATACACTACTAGGGCGTGTTCACGCTATGGGGTAGATTTCTGTTAATCTGTTTCTACCGATGGAACTGACCGAAGCGCAGTATGAGCGGATCAAGAGTGCGTTGCCGGTGCAACGTGGGAACGTTAGTCTAAGCAACCTGCAGGTGCTCAACGCGGTGCTGTATGTTGCCGAACAGGGCTGTAAGTGGCGTGGTCTTCCGAAGCGCTTTGGCCGTTGGCACACGGTGTACATGCGGATGAGCCGCTGGTCCAAGGCCG
>JAABUZ0100004458.1_pt1 | contig 19304 bp, 24 predicted proteins | sample 5562091 | NCBI WGS metagenome assembly JAABUZ01 (sample SAMN12813069, study PRJNA571459) | rock metagenome | isolation source: Antarctica rocks | place: Antarctica: Victoria Land, Linnaeus Terrace sud | collected 2015-12-21 | reverse complement strand
ACCGCCAGAGCACCGAGCGCGTACGCCGCTAGAGCGGCGATCACGACACCGGTGCCGTAGTGGTAGCCCAGCGATGAAGCGATCTGGCTCCAGACGCTGCTACCCATCATCATGCCGCCGCTGTTGCAGGGCCCGGAAAAGCTGGTGGGGGAGAGGACACCGCCATCCTGGGCTCCTCCCGCGGCACCGGTGTTGCGGAAAGTGTCGGCCCGGGGAATGGGCAAGGGTGGTGGGCATGGGTTTGGAGGTGGTGGTGCTGCATGTGGACGCGGATGCGTTTTTTGCTTCGGTGGAGCAGCGGCAGAAGCCGTCGACAGCTTCGGCCCCGGTGGTGGTGTGTGGGTTGGGTCCGCGGGGGGTGGTGGCCACCGCGAGTTATGAGGCCCGTCGGTTCGGGGTGGGTTCAGCAATGCCGACCGTGACGGCGCGGCGCCGCTGCCCGCAGGGGGTGTTCCTCGCACCACGCATGCAGGCCTATCGGGAACACTCCGCCGCGATCATGGCGGTGCTGGCTGGTTTCGCGGACGTCCTGGAGCAGGTCAGCATCGATGAGGCCTACCTGGTGGTGTCCGCCCACCCTGGTGCGGTGACCGGGGTGTTGGCCGCGGTGGTGGACGCGGTGTGGCAGGGCACCGGGCTGCGGGTGTCGGTGGGGGCCGGGCGCTCGAAGTTGGTGGCGAAGTTGGCGTCGACGGCGGCGAAGCCCCGCGGGCAGCGGGTAATCACCCGGTCCCAGGAGCAGGGGTTCCTCGATCCGTTGCCGGTGGCGGCGCTACCGGGGATCGGGCCGGTGGCGGCGGCCCGCCTGCGTGAGGTGGGTATCAACTCGGTGGCCCAGCTGCGGGCGCAACCTGTACGGCTGTTGGAGCGGTTGCTCGGTACCGCGGGCGGGGCAGCAGCACGGTCGATGGCGGTGGGCCAGGACAGCCGGGTGGTTGGCCCCTCGCGGGAGGTGAAAAGCGTCAGCGCGGAACGCACCCTGGACATCGACGTCCCCGCCTCGCAACTAGGGCCGGTGTTGGAGGGGGTGCTGGACGCCGCGACAGCGCGGTTGCATCAGGCGGGGTTGGGGGGGCGGACGGTGACGGTGCGCCTGCGTGATGGGCAGTTCACCACGATCGGCAGATCAGTGTCCTTGGCGCATGCCTCCAGCGAGCCCGGTGAGCTGCGGGCGGTGGCAGTCGCTGCCTTGGCCGCGGCGGTCGAGGCCATGGGGTTGGACGCCGATGAGGAGTCCGGGGTCGGTGCCCGACTGCTGGGGGTGTCCTTCGGTGCGCTCTTACCGGCCACGCAGCTGTCCCTGCTCCCGGCGGGGGACAGCTCCCCACAGTCGGCGGCCACTGGGGACACGCGCTCTGATCTCCGGTCGGTGGAAGCGGCCGGACTCACCGCCGTAACGTGGGTGCCCGGGCAAGATGTGCTGCACACCGCACTGGGCCGCGGGTGGGTCGTGCGGGTGATGGACTCCCAGACGTCACCATCCGGGGCGGCGGAGGTCGCGGTGCGTTTCGAAGTCACCGGGTCGCGGTCAGCACGGCAACGACGATTCACCGCCGACAATGACCAGCTGAGCGCCGTCGGTCCCGTCCCCGTACAACCGCTCACGCTCTGAGCGGGCGTCCGTACACTGTAGACGCCGGTAGGTGCGTGAGGCTACTACCGGCGTCCCATCGCCGCTAGCCTTTATGCTCTGGCGATGCGGGTTGCTTTCGTGGGCAAGGGCGGTGTCGGCAAGTCGTCGTTGGCCGGGACCTTCGCGCGTGTGCTCGCCGGCACCGGCGAACGGGTGCTGGCTCTTGACTCCGACCCGATGCCGGGCCTGGCGTTCGCGCTGGGGATAGACCGCAGCGATAAGGGTCTGCCGGACGAGGCCGTCGAGGGCTACAACGACAACGGTCGCCGCCGCTACCGGTTACGCGACGGCTTGACCGGGACAGCCGCCGTTGAGCAGTACGCCATCGTAGGTCCCAACGAGGTGCGCTTTCTGCAGCTCGGGAAGGCGCGCGGACAGCGGTGGAACAACGCACCTCAGCACTTCGGGTTTCAGCATGTCCTCGACGACCTGCCCGGGGACGGCTGGAGCATCGTCGGGGATCTCCCCGGCGGGACCAGGCAGCCGTTCATGACCTGGGGCCGGTACGCGCAGACATTCTTGGTTGCTGTGGAACCCACCCCCGCGTCGATGCTGACCGGTCGTCGCCTGGCGCGCCTGGCCGCGATGCCCCAGGCGCCGCGTGTGGTCGTCGTCGCCAACAAAGTTCGCGAGCGCGGAGACATCGACCGGGTGCGTGAGTGCACCGGGCTGTCCGTGATCGGCGCCGTTCCCTTCGACCGTGAGCTGGCGGTGGCGGATCGGTTGGCTCTGGCAGTGCTCGACCACGATCCGGAAGGGCCCACGGTCGCGGCGGTACGATCACTCGTGGATGTTCTCCGGAACGGGATGGAACCCTCATGAAGATCGCTGTCGTCGGCAAGGGCGGGTCCGGCAAGACCACCACCTCCGCGGTTCTCGCCCGGACCCTGGGCCGCAGCGGGCACAACACGCTCGCACTGGACTGCGACAGCAACCCCAATCTCGGCCTCTCGCTCGGTCTGGACGAGGAGGTCACCGAGGGTTTGCTGGCGCTCCGCGACGCGGTAGACGCCGGGGAGGAGGAACACGCCTCGAGCCCGGAGGAGCTGGTGCGACGCTTCGGCGTCGACGCCCCCGACGGTGTGCGACTGGCGGTGGTCACCGCAATTCAGAACCCGCAACCGGGTTGCCCTTGATGCGGCGTCTCACCTGAGCAGTTGCTCGGGCAGCTAGCACGTCCCGACCTCGTCGTCGTCGCCGACTTCGAGGGCGGTCTGGGTACTGTGATGCGTCTCGACCGTCCGGTGGATGTCGTCGTCGTGGTTGTGGAGCCGACGGCGAAGTCGCTGGAAGTGGGCCGTCGTGCGGCCGAACTCGTCCGTGAGGGCGGCCTCGGACGCGTCGTGGTCGCGGCGAACCGGGTCGGCGATGCGGAGGACGCGGCACGGATAGCCGCCGCTTTCCCCAATGCCGACGTCGTCCTGGTGCCGGACGACCCGGCCATCGTGGAGGCCGAGCGCCGCGGCCATGCCCCGCTCGATGCGGCGCCACAATCACCCGGCGTGCGAGCCCTGGTCGACCTCGCCGAGCGACTACTGACCTTCCCTGCGGTGGAGGATCCGCTGATGCACGGCGGTATCCGTCAATTAGATGTCCTCGATACCTGACCTGCCGACAGCTGTGTCGACGGCCTTCAGTACGGAGTCCAGGCGGCCCTGAGTATCCGCCCCGATGGGGCTGAGCCCTACCGTCCCGGCACGGTCGTCCGCCGCAACCTGGACGTCGTAGGGTAGGACGCCCGCGAGTTCGATGCCCTCGGCGCCCAGGGCGCCGGCGAAGAACTCGACGTCTTCCGGGGTCCGCGCTTTGTTTCCCACCGCCAGGACGTGCGGAATGCCCAGCTCGGCGGCGAGGGTCGCCGTCCGCGCAGCGGTGAGCACCGACTTGCGAGTCGGCTCGCAGACGACGAGCAGCACGTCGGCGTGGGCAAGAGTGCCCCCGGAACGGCTGAGATGCTCCAACCCGGCCTCCATGTCGACCAGTGTGACGTCGACATCCACGAGCGCGTCCGCGAGCAGACTGCGGACCGTGGCGTGGCCTCCGCAGGTGCACCCGGCACCGGCCTCCGCGACCCGGATCGCCGAGAGCAGCGTTGGGCCGGCAGGCGTGGGGCGTCCGTAGTCGGTGACGAGGGCCTCGGCCGAGGATGCTCCCCCAGAGCCGACCAGCATGGCCCGCGGCAGCACCGGCAATCCCTCGGTCTCCGACAGCGACAGACCGAGGGACAGCCCGAGGTTGGGGTTGGAGTCGGTGTCGATCGCTACGACGCGACTGCCACGCTGGCTGTAGGAGCGGGCGAGCAGGCCGGAGACGGTGGTCTTCCCGACGCCGCCCTTGCCGACGACACCCAGCTTGAGGCCGACCGATACGGCGGTGGTGGTCATGACTGCTCCTTAACGGTTGGCTCCGACAGTACTAGCGCGGAGCACCTACCGAGGGGCACACTGCCTACTACATCGTCAAACGCTGTCGACAGGATGGAGCTGGCCGTGGTCATCCTCTGGGTGATGAGCGCCATCGGGCTGCTGGTCGTCGCCCCCCTTGTTGTCATGCTCGCCGCCTACGTCATCCAGCCGGCGTTGCAGTGCGCCCGCTACGCCGACGACATCCTCGAGCACGGCGTGGGCATCACCGTCGCGCTGGAACCGGTGCCCGCGCTGGTGACAACACGCGAGGTCGCCGGGGAGGTCACCGACAACGCCGTCGCCTACGTGGGCGCGCTCCGGCGCCTCGTCGCCCAGTCCTAGCGTCACGAAGCCCTCGAAGGGAGCTGATGTGTCTGCAGCAGCGATCGCCGCGATCGTCGTGACGGGGGTGCTGGTTGCGGCCCTGGCCTTCTACCTGCTCTGGGTGGTGCTCATCCTCCACCGCCTGACCGACACCTTGGGCAAGGTCCTGTTCGGCGTCGGCTCCATCGCTCACCGCGTGCAGCCGGTCGGGCCGTTGGTCGGCGAGATCAACAGCGACCTCGTCGGCGTTGCCGACGCACTGGAAGGACTCGTCCGAGACCTTGAGGGACAGCAAGAGGCGCGCGCCTCATGACCGGCAGCCATAGAAATGAGGACGCTGTGAGTGTCGAGTTCCGCTGCCGGGATGTTGGGGTTGCCTGCAAGAACGTCGCCCGGGCCGAGACCCCCGATGAACTCGTCAAGGCGGTGGCGGCGCACGCCAAGGAGAAGCACGGTGTCGAACTCAACGGGACGCTGATCGACTACGCCGTCACCAAGGTCCGCCCCGCCGGTGGCTGAGCGCAACGCCATACCCGCACCCGAGCCGGAACCTGTGGCGGAGGCGGCCGACGCCTCGCTCGCCGCGCTCGGCCCGCTACTGGACAGGCTGGAGGAGCTCCTCGGCGAGGTCGAGGGCCTCGATGAGGGTGTCCGCGGCACCGTCTTCGAGCTGCTCGACGGGGTCGATGCGCTGCACCGACTGGCGATCACCCGCCTCGCCGACGTCGTGGGTGACGTCGAGTGGCTGCGGCAGGCGGACCCGGCGGTGGCCTGGTTGCTGGAGGCATACGGCGTGGGGGTGGACGACTGCGCTGCGGCCTCGGCCGCCCTGGAACAGGTCCGTCCCTATGTGCACGAGCACGGTGGTGAGGTCGAGGTGCTCAGCGTCGAGCACGGCGTGGTCCGGGTCCAGCTGAGCGGTGCCTGTTCCGGATGCACCTCGGCCGCAGCGACACTGCGCGACGGGGTGGAGGAGGCGCTACGGGAAGGGCTGCCCGGCTTCGTCGCGATGGACGTCGCCCCGGACAGTGGTGCGCCTGCCCATCCGCCGCCCAGCCAGGTGCTGCTCCAGATCACCCCTCGGCCGGTCTGACCGCATGCCGAGGAACACACCGTGGCGATGAACTCAGTGCGCCAGCCCGGGCGCCGGGATTGCATGCTCGGCGAGCAGGCGCCGCACCTCCCGCACAGCCATCGGGACAGCCCTGGTCGTCGTGGCCGACAGACCCTCGCGGGGCTCGTCGGTGTCGGTCGTCTGCACGCCGACAACGAGCGTCGTCTCGGGCAGCACCCCGAGGCCGAGTGCCATCATCAGGGCGCGGGCCGGGGTGGCGAGGTGCATATCGGCGAGCTCGTCGCGTCGGCGCTCGACGCTGAGTGTCGACACGTCGAGTACCTCTGGTCGCTGCACCACGACGGCACCCACCGGTCGGCCGAGGTCAACCGCGTCGACCACCAACAGCACGTCGACGTCGCCCGCGAGCAGCTCCTGCACCAGCCGGATACCGCCGATGCCGACATCGAGCACTCGGACCTCAGGGGGCAGCGGCTCGGCCAGCAACCGTTCGGCGATGACGACACCGACACCGTCGTCCGCACGCAGGACATTGCCGAAGCAGGCCACCAGCACGGTCACCTCCGAAGGGTAGGTGCTGGTGCCCGCGGTTGACCAGGACCATAGCAACCTTGCCGACGCGGACATGGCCGAGCTGGAGTCCCGGCTGGGCAGGTATCCAGCTGACCGATACCCCGCTCAACATGCGACGGCGGCATTCCACCTGGGGACGGCGCAGCTGCAACGCGGTTGGGTCGGCGATGCTCTCTCGGCTCTGCGCGCCGCCTACGAGATATTCGGCCGACTCGGGATGCGGCTGGAGCAGGCGAAGGCGTTGACGATGCACGGGGTTGCGCTGCGCGAAGCCGGTCGCGCTGACCTGGCCCGGCAGACGTTCGAGGACGCGGTCCGCGCCTTCGGTGCATTGGAGCAGCCGGTCGAGGAGGCGGCCGCCTCCTACGACCTGGGATTGGTGCTGAACGAGCAGGGGGACGCGGTCGCGGCCCAGCAGGCGATGGAATACGCCCGCACGGTGTTCCTGCAGGCGGGCCACCTCGCGCAGGCGGGAGCTGCTGCCCGCGAGCAAGGCGCATCTCTGCTCGCGTCGGGTGAGGTCGGCTCGGCGCTGGCACTGCTGGAGCAGGCAGCCACTCTGGCGGAGCGAGGCCGTGACCTACCGGGTCTCGGGGCTGCGGCCAACGTCCTTGGATTGGCGCACCTCGCGTCCGAGGACGCCGCGGCGGCGGTAGAGGCCTTTACTCGGGCCGTCGGCGCGTTCCCGCGCAGCATGCGCCCAAGCGAGCACGCGATGGTCAAAGCCAACCTGGCGCTGGCGTACGAACAGGATGCCAACCCGGCTCGAGCTCGGCTGGCGGCCCGCCAGGCACTGGCCTTGCCCGGTGCCGAATCCCCGGTGCGCGCCCAGGCCCAGCAGGTGCTGGACCGGCTGAGCGGCGCGACGCAGCTTGATCTCCTCGCCGTCCTCGATGCGGAACCGCTCGAACGCTGGCCGGCCATTGTGCGCGAGGAAGCCGTGCGCTGGTGCGATGCGAGCCGAGCGGAACGGCTCGATGCCATCGGCGGCTTCCTCGACGGGTTGCTAAGTCGGCCGGGGACGGCCTACGACCTCGCTGAGAGCCTGCTCGCCGTCCTGCTCGAGTTGCCGCCCGGGTCCTACGACGCGTTGGTGGTGGCGATCGTGCACGCCACGGGCACGCGGACTCCGAAGGATGGCGAGCGCATCCGGTCGGTGGTGGGATCGGCGATGGCCCGATTCGCCATCCCCCAATGGCAACGGCTCGCCGCCAGTCTCAACGCGGCAGCCACCGCAGCCGGGCAGCCGGGAGGTTGGCGATGAGCGGCGACCTCGATCCCGACGAGGTCGCCGCCGTACTGGGTGACCGTCCGGCGCGGGCGTATCCGGCGCTGCTCTCGACCGAGTCCGAAGCGATGGCATGGGCCCGCAGCGGAGCGGCGACGGGAGCGTTGGTAGTAGCCGATTACCAAGCCTCGCCGCGCGGGCGCGGTGGGCTGCCGTGGACCGTGCGGGCCGGTCGGGGCCTCGGGTTCTCCCTGGTCCTGCGGCCTGCTCTGGCTCCGGAGCGCGAGGGCTGGCCCTACGTTGCCGCCTCACTCGCGATCGCCGAGGTCATCGGGGACACCGGTGTGGAATGGCCCGACACCGTGCTCGATCCCGGCGGACAGCGTACGGTCGCGTCGCTGGGTGTCTACGTGGAGCTCGGCCCATCCCGCACCGACTGGGCGACCGTCACTGTCCTCGTCGAAGACACGCGCCCGCCGCGGGCCCCGTTGCTCGGCCGCCTCGTGGAGGAGCTTGAGCGGCGCCTTGGCGACGACGCCGACACGGTGCTGACCGCCTACCGCTCGCGCTGCGTCACCCTCGGGCGGCAGGTGCGCGCCCGGATGATCCCGATGGGTCCCGGCGGACCCGAGATCAACGGTGAAGCCGTCGACGTGCTCGCCGACGGCGCACTCGTGGTGCTGACCGCGCGAGGAAGCCGCGTCGCAGTTCCGCCGCAGAATCTCGGGTTGCTCGAGGCGCCAGAGATCCCGCCCGAGCTGCCCCAGGACATTCGGAGTCGACTCGAGGGCCGGCATTAGCCGGAGTGCCACACCCCGGGGCCGATGGCCTCCACCGCTTCCAGCCGGTCCAGCTCCTCGATCAGCCCCCACCACAGCGCCCAGTCGCGGTGATCCATGCCTTCGCTGCTCAGGGCGCCGGCGATGCCGAGTCGCAGCCGGTCGCGCAGAGCGAAGGTATGCCCCCAGCGCCCCTCCCGGTCCAGGAGCCTCAGCTCGTCGAGCATCTGACGGAGCGCGTCCCGTGACGCCGACGGCTCCAAGCGATCATCCTCGACCAGCGGGCGCAGCTCGGTAGCCAGGCGTAGCAGGGGAGCGCGGCGCACCTCCGTGCGGACGAGGACGAGTGCGGCCTCGAGGCCGAGCTGAGCGGACGGGCTCAGGCCGTCCCCGGAACTCGTTTTTTCGGGCTCCACCTCGACCGTCACGGTTCGAGGCGGGAGCGCACCGAGGCCGGTCGCGATGTCGACGATGAGGTCGAGATGGACGTAGCCGGTGACGGCGTCCCCGACGGCCACCTGCAGCTGCTCGGGAGTCAACTGAGGGGGATCGATGCGTCGCCGCTGCACGGTGCCGGGCGGACGGTCGCGCCGTACCGCGCTGATCAGCACCAGCGTCTCGGGTCGGATGTCCTCGAGGCGCTGGGTCACGGCGACCGCGCCGTAGTGCACCTCCTCGACGAGGACATCTGGGCCCAGGTCCTCGCCCTGCAGCTGCTCGACGGCGAGCCGACCGAGATCGAGGTCGCTTTGAAAAAGTTCACTGACCCCACCCACGAAGACCGTCACCTGCCGCGGCGCTTCGGCGTCAATCGCCACCGCACGAGCAGGTGTTGACCTCGCGGGTGACCTCGCCGGCACCGGTGTGCGCGTGCGTTGTGCACGGCATGCAGGGGTCGAAGCTGCGGATCGCCCGGAGCATGTCGATGCTGGTGAAGCCCGCCGGATTGGACAGGTCCTCGATGATCGGGGTGTTCATCACCGCTTCTTCATAAGGGCCCGGTTGACCCCACGGGTCCCGCGGGGAGGCGTTGATCGTGGAGGGAGTGACGATCTGGTAGTTGGTGATCTTGCCCTTGTCCATCACGAGGTGATGGGTGAGGTAGCCGCGACCGGCACCCCACCAACCCACGGACACCCGCTCGTCCTGCGGGATCGCCTTTTCCAGCTCGGTGGGGGTCAGCGTCGCGACGCGCCGCTCACCCTGTTGGAACAGCTTGTAGGCCTCGAACAGGCTCTCCAGCCCGACCAGCTGGCTGAACAGATAGTGGTAGGCGCGACCCCGGTTGCGTTCGAAGGCGTTCCACCGCTCCGGCACCTGCCACTGCACCTCGCGTTCGCCGACCTCCCCCTTGGGAATGAGGAAGCGCATGCCGGACCCGGTGGCGGAGATAAAGTCACTGGTCGGCATCTTCTGTGCCTTGGCGGTCATCAGCAGGCGCGAGTAGCAACCGGCCTCGACGACTTGGCGGTCCCAGCGCGGGGTCGTCGCCCAGGTGTACTTCTCCTTCCAGTCCCGGCCACCAGGCTTGGGCAGGGTCCGCTTGTTCCACGGGTGATACGGCGAGATCGGGTTGCCGAGCGGGTCGGTCGCGAAGTGGCTCGTCTTGGACTCCTCGTAGTAGGAGTGCTCGATGAATTCCTCCAAGCCGATGTTGATGTCGGTGAGCCGGGTGGTGACGAGCTCCCCGCCCAGCACAACTCCGGGGGTCGACCAGCGCTTCTCACCCCAGGAGTTGCAGTTCTCATACGTCGCGTCGTAGGCGTAGGGGTCGTCCCAGTAACCGGGGTCGATGTGGCTGGTCGGCCGGTAGCCCACCATCTGGTAACGCTCGTCCGCCTCGTAGAAGAACGCGGGGATGTCGTCCCACACGGCCATCATCTTCTGGGCGTAGTCGAAGATCTGGCCGAGACGGGAGTGGTACTCGTTCAGCGTCTGCAGGGTCAGCGTGGTCGACACCCCCCCAGGCACGACGTTCTGCGGGTGCGGGTACTTCCCGGTCAGAATGACAACCATCTCCCGCGACAGCCGGGTGAAGTCCAGGCCCTCGCGGTAGAGCGATCCCGTCAGCGGGTTGAGTGCGGTCATCAATTCGGCCATGGTCTTGAAGCCGTGGATGTGCGCGCTGGGACACTTCCAGCTCTCGGCCTTGGGCCACAACTCGGGGTTGGAGGAGCGGATGACCGACTCGGAGTAGTCCGGGCCCGCCAGCAAATACAGGTGCAGCGGGTTGTCATAACCCATCTCCGCCGCCTCGGTCATGTTGCGCACGACCGTGCCCAGTGGTGGGGGCTTGATGCCCATGGCCTGCTCGATGGCGTACGCCGCGCAGTGCGCATGCACCCCACCGCAGACACCACACGCCCGGGAGGACACAAAGATCGCGTCGCGGGGGTCGCGGCCCATCAGGATGACCTCATAGCCACGGAACAAGGTTGCCTGGGAATGGGAGTCGAGGTAGGCACCCTTGTCCAGGTCGGCGGTCACGTGCACGGCGAGGGCTCCTGCGATCCGGGTGACCGGGTCCATGTTGAGGTCTTTGATGTGCCCGTTGCGGGCCACCAGCCGTTCGATCCGCGCGGTCCGTTCGGTCTCGGTCATCCCCACATCGGGCTTGGTGACCGTGACGTCGTAGGGGTTGGGGATGCCGCCGCGGAGCACCGCGTTGCCCGTGGCGTCGAACTCGACCGGCAGGGTCTTGAAGCACATTGCAGAAGCTCCTCAGGTCGAATCAGACGTTGGTGTGGTCGCGGGGGCTGCCACCGCTGGGTGCCTCGTCGGGGCGCTTGGCCCAGACGTCGGCGTCGTGACGGGCGGTGTCGCCGTGGCGACGCATGCTGTCGTAGAACTTGTGGCCCGCGCCGGACAGCGCGGAGGGCTCGCTCTTCTCCCGGGAGAAGGCGCTCGGGCTGGCGCCCTGGCGGTCCCAGCGCACCTCGCGGTTGAGGTTGTTGTTGCTGAACTTGCGCAGCGGCCGGATCACGCTGCCCACCATCCGGGAGACCGTCGTCGACGCCAGCGAGCCCGGTGGGCGCGTGTAGAACGGGGTGAACTTGTCGGGGAAGCCGGGCATGGTGCAGCCGATGCAGGCGCCGCCGGCGTTCATGCACCCGCCGATACCCTTGATCGCGCCCCGGGAGGTGATGTTGCAGTTGACCACCGGCCCCCAGCAACCGACCTCGACGAGGCACTCCGGGTCCCCGAACTCCTTGGCGAACGTTCCCTCTTCGTAGTAGGCGCCACGCACGCACCGGCGGTGGACCGTCTCGCCGAACAGCCACGCCGGCCGGCCGAGCTCGTCGAACTCCGGCAACGGACCGAAGCCCTGCAGGAAGTACAGGACCGCCGCGACGGTTTCGGTGAAATTGTCACCGATCGGTGGGCAGCCGGGGACGTTGACGACCGGGACACCCAGCACGGAGCGGTAGTCCTTGCCGAGGAAGTCCATCAGACTCATCGCGCCGGTCGGGTTGCCCTCCGCCGAGGGAACACCGCCCCACGTCGCACAGGTTCCGATGGCGATCATCGCCGCCGCGTTGGGGGCCAACCGGGCTATCCACTCGGTGGAGCTGACCGGGCGGAGCTCGCCGTCCGGGCCCCACGGTTCCTCACCCGTCGCCGACCAGTAGCCGCCCTGCAGGTGCGCGATGGTCTCGTCGGCGATGGAACCCTCGAGGATGACGACGTAGGGTGCGTCGAGCTCGCCGGCGATCGCCCGCTCGGCCGGTTGCAGGTAGTAGGGCCCAGACTCCATGTTGATGACCGGGTGGTGCAGCACGACCCGGGGCACGCCGGGGTGCGCGCCGAGCATGAGGCTCTCCACCGAGGGCAGCGTCGCGCCGGTGACCGCCACGCTGCACCCGTCGCAGCTCATCCCGGCGAACCAGAAGGCGTGCATCTTCTCCAGCGGGCCGAAGCGGGTCGACCCGCTGGCGTCCGCCACCGGTGAGAGCATGTCCTCGGTCATCGCACCCGAGGGCATGCCGAATGCCCCCAGGTGGGAGGTATCGTGGTACCTGTCGACCGGGCCGAGCACCTCGAGCAGTTCCTGCGCCGGTGTGCGCGGGTCGAGGATGGGCGATCTGGTGTTCCGATTGGCCATGAAACGCTCCCGGACGAGTGGCTGGATGAGCCGGTAAATGCACCATACAGCTAGCGGAGTGTTCTGGTGTAGCGTGCGTCACAGACCCATCGTCCTTCCCTGGAGGCGCAGTGAACGGATGGATCCTCGGCCTGATCATCGGCGCGGTTGTCGTGGTGGTGGTCGTGGTCGTGCTGCTGGCCATGATCGTGGGTGCCCAACGCACCGCGGCGAAGGCTGAGGCGATCGTCGGCGCCCTGCAGGAGGCCCGGGACGGCACCGCGGCACTGCGGCAGGTGCAGACCACGGTGCTCACCGCCGAGCGCATCGCCGACGCGGCCGCCGCGGCACGCCAGGCACTGACACCAGCAGGTCCGCGGTGAGCGACACGGCGTATTGGTGGCTCGCCCTCGGGCTGGGGCTGGTCGTGGCCGTCGTCGCCATCGTGCTGCTGCAGCTGTTCCTCAACCAGGTGCACCGGATCGAGCGGGGCGCGGGCAAGGTCTGGCAGGCCGGCAAGGAAGTTGCCGGCAACACGGCGTCGACCTGGTTGCTGGACGAAACCTCTTCCCGGCTCGACGAGATCATCGACGAGGCGGGCCGGCACGGTCAGCTGCTCCGCGGCGAGCCGGTGCACCCGTCCCGGCCTAAGTTGTCCAGGGACCGCTCGACGACAGCGAGCCCAGCCACCGGAGGCTCGCAGTGACCGCACTCCTGATCACCCTGACGATCATCGAGATCGTGGCTGTTGCCGGCGTGCTGGTCGTGTACCTGCTGGTGATCGCCGGGTCGCTGCGCCGCACCGCCGTCCTGCTGGGCAAGGTCACCTTCGGCGTGCGCGCCATCGAAACGCAGTGCTCGTCCATCGGGCCCTCGGTGCTCGCGGTCAACGGCAAGCTCAGCGGCATCTCCGCCGCGTTGGCGGACCTGACCGCGCTGGCCGGTGCCGGCACTGGCCAAGACGGCGCCGCGACGCGGCGGCGCTGACCCATGGACGAGCTGCATCCGCCGAAGTCGGACGCACTGCGGGCCCTGTACTGGCGCAGTGAGATCCTGCAGGTCATGTACTGGCTGCGTGGTGAGGGACTGGGCGAGGTCGTCGACGCCACCCTGCTCGAACGCTTCCTGGGTGTCGAGGCCCGGTTGGGGGTCGGTTACCTCGACCAGATGGTGTTCGACGGCTACCTCGAAGGCGCCCGGGGCGGCTACGTCCTCTCCGAGATCGGGTTGGCGGAGGGCAAGACCGAGTTCGCGCTGAGCTTCTCCGACCTGACGCGACCGGCGCACGGCGAGTGCAGCGCCGACTGTTGGTGTCACAACTCCGTCGAGGAGGCCCTCGCCTGCGCGGCGGAGCGGTTGCCAGGAAGCGACACATGAGCGGCGGCTCCCCGGAGGAGATGCCGGTCGGACTGCCCCGCAACTACCTGCGGCCGTGTCTGCTGCTGCTGCTGGGCGAGGGGACATCACACGGTTACGAGTTGCTCGACCAGGTCGCGGCGCTGGGTCTGGACCACGCCGACCCGGGCGGTCTCTACCGGTGCCTGCGGGCAATGGATGAAGAAGGCCTGGTCCGGTCGGTCTGGCAGCCCTCCACCACCGGACCGGCCCGCCGAACCTACGCATTGACCGATGAGGGCCGGGAGTGGCTGCACGTGACTGCTGGGTCGCTGGCGGAGATTTCTCGCACACTCGGCACCTACCACCGGCGCTACCAGAAGCTGGTACACCAGGACGAGTGCGCCCGGTGAGGGTGGCGGTCGCCGGAAAAGGGGGTGCGGGCAAGACCACGATCAGCGCCACGCTCGCCCGGCTCGCCGCCCGTGCGGGAAGCCGGGTCGTGGCGATCGACGCCGACGCGAACCCCAACCTTTCCGTTGCGCTCGGGGTGGGCGCTGACGCGGCCGCCGGATTGGGGCCCGTTCCTTCCTCGTTGGTGTCGCGGCGCATCGGGGGCGCCGGCCTTACCGTGTCCATCGATGACGTGTTGGATCGTTATGCCCTTGTTGCCCCCGACGGGGTTCGCCTGCTTGGGATGGGAGCGCCCGCGCATGCCGACGAGGGATGCCTGTGCTCGGCGCATGCTGTGGTTTCCTCCTTGCTGGAGGATCTCGGTGGTCCCGAGCGTTTCGTGGTCGTTGACATGGAGGCCTCGCCCGAGCACCTGAGCCGCGGCACCGTCCGCCACGTGGATGCCATCTGCCTCGTCGCCGAGCCCTACTATCGCTCGCTGGAAACCGTCCGGCGCATGGGTGCGCTCGTCGCCGAGCTGCCGGTGTCCTGCGTGCGGGTGGTCGCCAACAAGGTCCGGTCCACCCAGGACGAGAAGGCAATCAGCGAATTCTGCGCCCGGCACGGTTTTACGCTGGCCGGCATCCTCCCGTGGAGCGACGACGTGCTGGCAGCAGACCGCGCACGGGTACCCGTGGTCGAATGGTCAGCAGCCCTCCCCGTCGTCAATGCGCTCAGGACGCTGCTCGAGGACCTCGACCGGACCATGCGGGCCAACCTCACGGCCGAGTGACCGTGCTGACGTTGCGTGGGTCCGCACGGGCTCCGATCTACCGGGGGTAGTCGGCCGGCCAACGGCGAGCGTCTCGGGGAACAGGCAGGCACTGGGATGGTCGCTGCCTTCGCGCATGACCAACTCGGGTTCCACCTGTGCGCATTCTGCACGTGATTTCCAGCAACGCGTGCGGAAGCGGCAGCCGGACGGGGGGTCGGTGGGGTCGGCGACGTCTCCCGCCAGCAGAATGCGGCGATCATGACCGCGCTGGAGTGGGTCGGGGACCGGGACCGCAGAGAGCAGTGACTGCGTGTACGGGTGCGTGGGTCGCTCATACACCTGCTCTCGGGTACCGATCTCCACAATTTTGCCGAGGTACATCACGGCGACTCGATCGCTGAGCTCGCGTACGAGCGCGAGATCATGAGCGATGAACAGGTACGCCACTCCCAACTCACGCTGCAAGCGGTCGAGCAGATTGACGACCTGCGCCTGGATCGAGACGTCCAGACTCGAGACCGGCTCGTCCAGCACCAGGACGTCGGGCGAGAGCGCGAGCGCACGCGCGATGCCAATGCGTTGGCGCTGGCCGCCGGAGAACTCCGACGGTAACCGGTCGGCGTGGTCGCGATCGAGTCCGACCATCTCGAGGAGGTCGGTGACGCGGCGCTTGCCGCCGGCCGCCCGGTAGCGGTGAGCAATGCGCAGCGGCTGGGCCACGATCTCGCCCACGGTCATCCGCGGGTTGAGCGACGCGTAAGGGTCCTGAAAGACCATCGACAGCGCTTGTCGAACGGGACGCAGCCCTCGGCCGCGGAGGGCCGTGATGTCGCGGCCGTGAAAGAGCACCCGCCCGGCGTGCGGGTCGACCAGGCGAAGGACAGTGCGCGCGAGGGTCGACTTACCGCAACCCGACTCCCCGACGAGCCCGAGGGTCTCGCTCGGAAACAGAGTGAGGCTCACGCCATCAACCGCGTGCACGACACCGCGGTCGGGGGTGTGGTAGTGGGTAACGAGATCCTCGATCGCCAGGACCGGGCTGTCCGTCGGCGGTACAGCACGCGGCGGCAGCGCCCGCTCAAGCCGGGGCAGGCTCTCCAGTAGGGTGACCGTGTACGGGTGTCGAGGTGCCGCGAAAATTGCCTCGACGGGGGCATGCTCCACGACACGGCCAGACTGCATGACCGTCACCCGGTCCGCCAGTTCCGCCACCACGCCCATGTCGTGGGTAATGAGCACGGCGCCCGCACCGACGGTGTCGCGGGCGCTGCGCAGCACGTCCAGGATCTGAGCCTGGATCGTGACGTCCAGCGCTGTCGTCGGCTCGTCGGCGACGAGTAGCCGAGGCCCGTTTGCGATCGCCATCGCGATCATGGCCCGTTGGCGCATACCGCCCGACCACTGGTGCGGATAGTCCCGCACCCGACGCCCTGGGTGCGGGACACCGACCCGTTCGAGCAACTCGACGGCCCGGCTGCGGGCTTGCTGGCCGGACAGACGTCGGTCATGAACGCGCAGCGTCTCGGCGACCTGGTCCACAACCCGCAGCGACGGGTGCAGCGACGTCATCGGATCTTGGAACACCATTCCGATCTCCTGGCCACGCACCGCACGTAGCTGCCGCCGACCCATCGTGAGCAGGTTACGACCGCCCAGGAGCACCTCGCCGCTCACCGTGCAATACGGCGGAGGAGGGAGGAGGCCGAGCGCGGCGAGCATCGTCACCGTCTTGCCGGACCCGGATTCCCCGACCACGCCGAGCGTCTCGCCGGCGCTAACCTCGATGTTGACGCCGTCGACGGCGCGGACGACCCCGGTTTTTCGGTGGAAGTCGACAACGAGGTCGCGGACGGACAGCAGGGAAGTGGCACTCACGGGCTCACCGCCGCCCGGCCAGTGCGTCGGTGAGGGCATCACCGAAAAGGTTCAAACCGAGGACCGCCAGCAGGATGGCCAGTCCGGGGAACAGTGACAGCCACCAGGCGACGCGCAGAAATCGCTGCGCCTCGCTGGCGAGGGTGCCCCAGCTGATCACGTTCGGGTCACCCAGTCCGAGGAAGCCGAGGCTCGCCTCGATGAGGATCACCTGGGCCACGATCAAACCGAGCAAGGCGATTGCCGGTGGCAATGCGTTGGGCAAAATTTCCCGAAGCAGGATTCGTGCTCGCGTGGCACCGTGCACGCGGGCGGCTTCGACGAATTCCTGCTGCCGCAGCGTAAACACCTCCGCCCTTATCACGCGGGCGAGCAGCGGCCAGGAGGTAATCCCAAGAAGGAGGACGAGCCGGTCAAGTCCCGGCCCGAAGAAGGCGATGACCACGAGGGCGAGGAAGAACCGCGGGAGGACCTGGATCAGTTCAGTGCCTCGCATGAGCGCGTCATCCACCCAGCCCCCGACGTAGCCGGACAGTAGTCCGATGGTTGTCCCGATGACGACGACCACGAGTGCAACACCGCCGGCCAGGATGAGGGAAGTGCGGGCCCCGTAGATAATTCCGCTGAGCAGGTCGCGGCCGAGCGCATCGGTACCCAAGAGATACGCCGAGGAGGGTGCGGACAGGGGCGGACCGTCTACAGCGAAGGGATCGGTCGGCGCCAGCAGCGGGGCGAAGACTCCGACGGCCACGAGCAGCAACATGACCGCGGCGCCGACACCGCCGCCAGGCGCGCGCAAGGTACGGGCCAGTAGACGCGGGCGGCGAGCGACGGCCGCGGCGGCCAGCCGGGCCGCGGCGAGCTCAGCGGTAGCGGACACGGGGATCCAACCATGCATAGACGAGGTCGGTCAGCAAGTTGGCCACGACCACGGTCACCGCGACCAGGAGGAAGACGCCGAGAACGATGGGAGCGTCGCGCGTCTGCATCGCCGTGATCAGCAAACGACCGAGGCCCGGCCACCCGAACACCGCCTCGACGATGACGGCACCCGCAACCACGTGCCCGACCCTGCCGCCGAGCACGGTCACGACCGGGAGCATCGCCCGCCGCAGGCCGTGCTTGAGTACGACCGCCCGCTCCGGCACCCCCTTGGCGCGTGCGGTGCGGATGTGGTCGCGAGCCAGCTCATCAAGCAGACCCACCCGGGTGAGCCGGGAAACCGCGGCGATCTCTTGAGCGGCGAGCGCAAGAACGGGCAGAACCAAGTGGTGCCCGATATCGAATGCATGGCTCAGCCCGGTGGCTGAGCTACGTGCGGTGCTCATCCCCTGGACCGGGAACCAACCCAGCTGAAGGGCGAGCACCAGGATCGCCAGCTGGCCGATGAAGAACACCGGTGCGGCATACAGCGTGAGGGTCGCCAAGGTGACGGTGATGTCGGGCCACCGCCGACGTCGGGTCGCGGCGAAGACGCCGACTGCGATGCCGACCACGGTGGAAACCATGAGAGCGCTACCGGTCAGCAGCAGTGTCGCAGGTAGTCGCTCCGCGATGATGTCGATGACCGGACGACCCTGCACGTAGGACGTACCGAGGTCGCCGCGCAGAACATTGCCGGCGTACTTCGCCAGCTGAGTGGGCAGCGGCTGATCCAAACCGAACTTCTGCCGCACGAACGCGTAGTAGGCGGCGTCCCCGTTTTCGCCGGCGAGAGCGAGCACGGGGTCACCGGGCGCGAGGTGGATGAGCAAGAACCCCACGAGCAGGATCGCTGCCGCGGTAGGCGGGAGCTGCAGCAGGCGCCGGAGGAGATACCGGCGCTTCACGCCGTCGACCTCACTTCGAGCAGGAGGCGGTCTCGGCGAAGTGCCCTGCCGCTGAGAAGTCTCTGCACCTGTCGGTGAAGACACGGGTTGACTCGGTCTCGACGACCCCGACGTAGGGCAAATCCGCGACAATCTGCGTTTGCAGATCGCGGTAGATGCTCGCCCTGGCCGCGGGGTCAACCGTCGTCCGCGCCTGCTCGAAGAGCTGGTCGACCTTCGGGTTGCGGTAGCCCGAGGAGTTGGAGAATGGGACCGGGCCGATATCAGAGCTGACGTACATCCGCTTCACCCCGATCTCGGGGTCGGCGCCATCGCAGTAGCTGATGATGTTGGTGTCGAAGTTGCGCGATTTGAACACGGTGTCCGCGAAAACGGGCGGCTCGAGTGGCGTGAGCGTGACGTCGGCGCCGACCTCGCGGAGCTGGGCCCGCAGCAGCTGCGCGTAGGCCGCAAACGTCGGGAAGTGGGTGAAACCGAAGGCGAGCGGCGTGCCGTCGGGGACACCGGCGACCCCCTGCGCCTTGCGTATATCGCTACCCTCGCGCTTCCAGCCAGCGGCGTCCAACAGCCGTTCAGCTTCACCGCGGTCAAAGTGCGGCGCGCCCTCGAGGCCGCTGGCGTGCGCGAAGGGAATGCCGCTGGAGATGGGCGCATCGGCGACCTTGCCCTGTCCGAACAGCACCCGTTGGAGGAACTGGTCGCGGTCGAGGGCATCACCGAGGGCGCGGCGCAACCGAACATCCTGGAACATCGGGCGGTCAAGGTTGAAGCTCACGGTCATGATGCAGTTGGAACCGCCCGGGTTGACCGGGGTGGTCAAGAATCCGTAGTTCCCCGAGCTCTTCAGGCGCGGTAGGTCGGGGCCGGGCGCACCGAACAACCAGTCGACCTCTCCTGCCTCGAGCGCAGCGACCTGGCTGCCCTGGTCCGGGATGATCCGCATGACCACTTGGTCAAGGTTGGGCAGATCCTTCTTGTAGTAGTCACGGTTCGCGGCGA
>JAABUZ0100004457.1_pt1 | contig 19305 bp, 17 predicted proteins | sample 5562091 | NCBI WGS metagenome assembly JAABUZ01 (sample SAMN12813069, study PRJNA571459) | rock metagenome | isolation source: Antarctica rocks | place: Antarctica: Victoria Land, Linnaeus Terrace sud | collected 2015-12-21 | reverse complement strand
CGACCGGGTTGCCGGGCAGGCCCATGAACGGGGCGCCGCCGACGTCGCCCATCGCGACGGGGCGGCCGGGCTTGATCGCCAGGCGCCACCAGCCGAGGCGTCCGACCTGGGCGAGCGCGTCGCGCACATGGTCTTCCTCCCCGGCCGAGACGCCGCCCGTGGTCAGGATCGCGTGGTGATCCTCGGCGGCTTGCAGCAGCGCCGCGGCGATGGCGTGGCGGCGGTCGGGCAGGATGCCGAGATCGGTGATCTCGGCGCCGGCCCGGCGGCAGAGGGCGGCGAGCAGCACGCGGTTGCTGTCGAAGCGCTGGGCCGGGCCGGGCCGGGCCGGAGGATCGACCAACTCGTCGCCGGTGGAGAACAGCGCGACGCGGAGCCGCCGGCGCACCTCGAGCGTGGCTGCGCCGAGCGCTGCGGCCAGGGCGACATGCTGCGGCAGCAGGCGCGTGCCTCGGGCCAGGGCCAGGGCGCCGCGGGCGAGATCCTCCCCGGCCGGCCGGGTGTTCGCGCCCGGCTTCAAGCCCGCAGGCAGGCGCACCCGGTCGCCGACCAGCTCGACGTCTTCCTGCATGAAGACGGTGTCGGCGCCGGGCGGGAGCATGGCGCCGGTGAAGATGCGTTGGGCGGTTCCGGGCTGCAGCGATTGTGCTTGGGCGCCGGCGGCCAGGCGCGCGGAGACGCGGACCTCGCCGCTGATGTCGGCAAGCCGGACCGCGTAGCCGTCGACGGCCGAGTTGGCGAAAGGCGGCAGGTCGAATTCGGCGTGGAGATCGGCGGCCAGCACGCGGCCATCGGCCTCGAGCAACGGCACGGTCTCGGTGCCGACGGCGCAGGCGACGCTGCGGGCGATCAGCGCGCGCGCGGCATCGAGGCTCTGCAGGGCACCGCCGAAGGCGAAGCAATCGTCGGAGAGCTGCGCCATCAGGCCCAGGCCGTGGCGTAGGTTTGGACGAGGGAAGCGATCGCGCCGATATCGTCGAGATGGACGCTCGGGACCTCGAACGTGCCGGCGGCGTCGCTGGCGAGGGCGACGATCGAGCCGTCCTCGGGGTGCAGGTAGGGCTTGGCGTTGGCGGCGCGGAAAATCTCGATCTTCGGGTGCGGGCCGCGCTTGAAGCCTTCGACGAGCACGAGGTCGACCGGACTGAGCCGGGCCAGCAGCTCGGGCAGGCCTGGCTCCTGGGCGCCGCGCAGCTCGTGCATGAGCGCCCAGCGATGGGCCGAGCCGACGAGGACCTCCGTCGCGCCGGCCTGCCGGTGCTCCCAGGAATCCTTGCCCGGCTGGTCGATGTCGAAGCCATGGTGGGCATGCTTCAACGTGGAGACGCGCAGCCCGGTTGCGGTCAAGGCCGGGATCAGGCGGCGCAGCAGCGTGGTCTTGCCGGCGCCGCTCCAGCCGGCCAGGCCGATCACGCGCATGGGGGGAGATGACGGATACAGTCAGGCAGCATATCAATTATCGGTCGGGCCATTTGCGGAAGATCGCCTCTCTTTATATGTGTCTCGTAAGGGCAGGCGACAGACACGCGGCTCATGGGGGTTCGATGGCCGGTTCGGGCACAGGCGAGATCATCCAGTTCCAGCATCCTGGAGCTGGGCGCAAGAAGGCCAAGGCGCAGCCCAAGGGGCGCCAGGTGCTGCCGCAGGCCAAGCACGAGATCGAGACGCTTCTGGGCGACCGTCCGCGGGATCGGCAATACGCCATCGAATACCTGCACCTGATCCAGGACGAGTGGCACCAGATTTCGGCCGCGCACCTGGCCGCGCTGGCCGACGAGCTGCGGATGGCGTTCGCGGAAGTGTTCGAGATCGCGACATTCTATGCGCATTTCGACGTGGTCAAGGAGGGTGAGCCGGACCTGCCGGCGCTGACCATCCGCGTCTGCGACAGCGTCACCTGCGCGATGTTCGGCGCCGAGGCGCTGCTGGCCGAGCTGCGGAACGATAGCCCTGCGGGCGCGCGCGTGGTGCGGGCCCCGTGCGTGGGTCTGTGCCACAAGGCGCCAGTGGTCGAGGTCGGGCACAATTTCCTGCACCATGCCGATGCGGCGATGGTCCGGGCGGCTGTCGTCGCGGGGGAGACGCATCCGCACATCCCCGACTACATCGACTATGACGCGTATCGGGCCGAGGGCGGCTACCAGCTGCTGGAGCGGCTGCGGTCTGGCGCGGTGTCGGCCGAGGAGATCATGGGCGCGCTGGATGGCGGCGGGCTGCGCGGGCTGGGCGGCGCCGGGTTCCCGACCGGGCGCAAGTGGCGGTCGGTGCGCGGCGAGCCGGGCGTGCGGCTGATGGCGGTCAATGGCGACGAGGGCGAGCCCGGGACGTTCAAGGACGGGCACTATCTCGAGCGCGACCCGCACCGGTTTCTCGAGGGCACCCTGATCGGCGCGATCGTGGTCGAGGCGGCGGACGTCTACCTCTACATGCGCGACGAATATCCGGCGGTGATCGAGATCCTGCGGCGCGAGATCGCCAAGCTGCCGGAGGGTCTGCCGCGGCTGCATATCAGGCGGGGCGCCGGGGCGTATATCTGCGGCGAGGAGAGCTCGATGCTGGAGAGCATCGAGGGCAAGCGCGGGCTGCCGCGACAGAAGCCGCCCTTCCCGTTCCAGGTGGGCCTGTGGGGCCAGCCGACGTTGATCAACAACGTCGAGACGCTGCTCTGGGTGCGCGACATCGTCGAGCGCGGCGCCGAGTGGTGGAAGAGCCATGGGCGGCACGGCCGCGTTGGCTTGCGCAGCTACTCGGTCTCCGGCCGGGTGCGCGAGCCCGGCGTCAAGCTCGCGCCGGCGGGGATCACGGTGCAGGAGTTGATCGACGAGTATTGCGGCGGCATGGCGGACGGGCACGTGTTCCGGGCCTATCTGCCGGGCGGCGCGTCGGGCGGGATCCTGCCGGCGGAGATGAACGACATCCCGCTCGATTTCGGCACGCTCGAAAAATACGGCTGTTTCATCGGCTCGGCCGCGGTCGTGATCTTCTCGGAGTCCGACGATATCCAGGGCGTGGCGCTCAATCTAATGCGCTTCTTCGAGGATGAGAGCTGCGGCCAGTGCACGCCGTGCCGATCCGGCACACAGAAGGCGCGCATGCTGATGGAGCGCGGCGAGTGGGACGCCGCGCTGCTGGACGAATTGAGCCAGGTGATGCGCGACGCGTCCATTTGCGGCTTGGGCCAGGCGGCGAGCAACCCGCTCACCTCGGTCATCCGCTACTTTCCGCAACTTCTTGCACCAAGGGAGGCCGCCGAATGAGCAGCTCCACCACGACCGAAGGCCCGCAGAACCTCGACGGCGACACCACCGAGACGCAGGTGCTAGCGTTCGAGCTCGACGGCCAGAGCGTCACCGCGCTCGCCGGCGAGAGCATCTGGGACGTCGCCCGGCGCATGGGCACGGCGATCCCGCATCTGTGCCACCGGCCGGAGCCTGGCTATCGGCCCGACGGCAATTGCCGCGTCTGCATGGTCGAGATCGAGGGCGAGCGCGTGCTGGCCCCGTCCTGTAAGCGCATGCCGGCGGTCGGCATGAAGGTTAAGACGCAGACCGAGCGGGCAATTACGTCCCGCCGCATGGTCATGGAGCTGCTCGTGGCCGACCAGCCCGCGCGGGCGACGTCGCACGACCCGACCAGTTCGTTCTGGGCCTGGGCGGATACCACCGGCGTGACCGAGAGCCGCTTCCCGGCGGTCGAGCACCGGTGGGAGCACGACCCCAGCCACCCCGCCATGCGCGTCAACCTCGACGCCTGTATCCAGTGCAATTTGTGCGTCCGCGCCTGCCGCGAGGTGCAGGTCAACGACGTGATCGGCATGGCGTATCGCAACAGCGAGGCCAAGCCGGTGTTCGACTTCGACGACCCGATGGGGCAGTCGACGTGCGTGGCGTGCGGCGAGTGCGTCCAAGCCTGCCCAACCGGGGCGCTGATGCCGTCAGCCTACCTCAACGACAACGAGGAGCGGACGGTGTGGCCCGACCGCAAGGTCGACAGCCTGTGCCCCTATTGCGGGGTCGGCTGCCAGGTGACCTACGAGGTCAAGAACGAGAAGATCGTCTACGCCACCGGCAAGAACGGGCCGGCGAACCACAACCGTCTGTGCGTCAAAGGGCGGTTTGGCTTCGACTACATCCACCACCCGCACCGGCTGACGATGCCGCTGATCCGGCTGCCGAATGCCGAGAAGCACGCGCAGGATCAGGTCGACCCGGCCAACCCGTGGACGCATTTCCGCGAGGCGAGCTGGGACGAGGCGCTGGACGCGGCCGCGCAGGGCTTTCTGAAGGTGAAGGGGCGGCTGGGGCCGAAGGGGCTGGCCGGGTTCGGCTCCGCCAAGGGCTCCAACGAGGAGGCGTACCTGTTCCAGAAGCTAGTGCGCACCGGCTTCGGCTCGAACAACGTCGACCACTGCACCCGGCTGTGTCACGCCAGCTCGGTCGCGGCGTTGATGGAGGGGTTGAACTCGGGCGCGGTTAGCGCGCCGTTCGCGGCGGCGATGGATGCCGAGGTGATCATCGTCATCGGCGCCAACCCGACGGTCAACCATCCGGTCGCGGCGACCTTCATCAAGAACGCCGTCAAGCAGAACGGCGCCAAGCTGGTCGTGATCGATCCGCGGCGGCAGACGCTGTCGCGCCATGCCTGGCAGCATCTGGCGTTCCGTCCGGGCAGCGACGTCGCGCTGCTCAACGCGATGCTGCACACGATCATCAACGAGGGCCTGACCGACCAGCAGTACATCGCCGGCTACACCGAGGGCTATGAGGAGCTGAAGGCGCGGATCGGCGATTTCTCGCCCGAGGCGATGGAGCCGGTGTGTGGCATTCCGGCGGAGACGATCCGCGAGGTGGCGCGGGCCTACGCCAAGGCGCGCTCGTCGCTCATCTTCTGGGGCATGGGCATCAGCCAGCACGTGCACGGGACCGACAATTCGCGCTGTCTGATCGCGATGGCGTTGGTGACCGGGCAGATCGGGCGACCCGGCACCGGGCTGCACCCGCTGCGGGGGCAGAACAACGTCCAGGGCGCGTCCGATGCCGGGCTGATCCCGATGGTGTTCCCGGACTACCAGAGCGTCGAGAACAAGGAGATCCATCGCTTCTTCGAGGAGGCCTGGAACCACAAGCTCGACCCGGTGCGCGGCCTGACCGTGGTCGAGATCATGACCGCGATCCATGAGGGTACGATCGGCGGCATGTTCGTCGAGGGCGAGAACCCGGCCATGTCGGATCCCGACCTGAACCATGCGCGCGAGGCGCTGGCCAAGCTGGAGCACCTGGTGGTGCAGGACCTCTTCCTGACCGAGACGGCGTTCCATGCCGACGTGGTGTTGCCGGCCTCGGCGTTCGCCGAGAAGAGCGGCAGCTTCACCAACACCGATCGGCGGGTACAGCTCGCCCACCCGGTCATTGCGCCGCCCGGCGACGCGCGGCAGGATTGGTGGATTATCAACGAGCTGGGCAAGCGGCTCGGGCTGGACTGGACCTATACCCAGCCGAGCGAAATCTTCGCCGAGATGGCCTCGACGATGCCGTCGCTGGCCAACATCACCTGGGAGCGACTTGAGCGGGAAGGGGCGGTGACCTACCCGGTCGACAGCCCCGACCAGCCCGGCAACGAGATCATCTTCTATGCCGGTTTCCCGACCGCCTCGGGCCGCGGCAAGATCGTCCCAGCGAACGTGCTGCCGCCCGACGAGGTGCCGGACAGCGAGTTCCCGATGGTGCTGTCCACCGGGCGGGTGCTGGAGCATTGGCATACCGGCTCGATGACGCGGCGGGCCGAGGTGCTGGACGCGATCGAGCCGGAGGCGGTGGCGTTCATGTCGCCGGGCGACCTGTGGCGCATGAAGATCGATGCGGGCGACCATATCCGGCTCGAGACAAGGCGCGGCGCGGTTGATGTCAAGGTGCGAAGCGACCGCGACGTACCTGCGGGCATGGTGTTCATGCCGTTCTGCTACGCCGAGGCGGCCGCCAACCTCCTGACCAACCCGGCGCTCGACCCGTTCGGCAAGATTCCGGAGTTCAAGTTCTGCGCCGCGCGGGTGACGGCACAGCAGGCGGTGGCGGCCGAGTAGGTCAGAGCCGCCCGCGCGCGGCGGCCGACACCACCGCGAGCTTGTCACCGAGGCCGCGCTCGATCACGGGTGAGGTCCGGCGCAAGTCGCGCGCAGCAAATGCCGCAGGCAGGGCGGCGGCGAGAGCGGATCGCGGGATGCGGCCGGCTCGGGCTTGTCGAAGCCAGTCCTGTCCGGCCGCGGCCAGATCCGGCAATGCCGTCTCGCCCGCGACGGCCCGATTCCGCAGCACGCCGGCCGCGCCATAGGCTGCACCGGCGGCGGCGATTGCTTCGCTGTCCGGTGCCCCTAGTGCGTGGCCCGCGGCGGTCGCCAGGGCGCCGGCTGTGGCAGCCACCGCGTCGATCCATGCGTCCTCGGGCTCCATTTCGCGGCCTTCGATGATCGCGAGAAGGTCGGTCGGGCGCAGCGCACCGCTGTCCAGCGCGGCGCCCAGCGGCTCGGCCACTTCATGCCGACGGCGGGCGCCCTCGACCACCTCGCGCCACCATTGCAGGCGGATCATCGCCATCATCGGCTCGCGCACCGTCTCGCGGGCGCGCGCGAGCTCGTGGTTGAAGGCATACAGCGCCCACAGCGTCTCGCGCGCAGCGGCGGGCGCGAACAGGGTGGTGAAGAAGCGGTCGGGGTCGTGCTGGCGGACGATGTCGCCCACACGCGAGAGTGTGGTCATGACCCGGAGATGGCCTGCAGTTTCGCGGTCCGCAACCTTGACCCGGTGGCTGCTGCGCGACAAGTCTGCCGGGCATAGATCAGAAGGGATCGATCATGGCGTTCGAACTGCCGAATCTGCCTTACTCGCATGGTGCTCTCGCCGAACGCGGCATGTGCCAGGAGACGCTCGAGCTGCACCACGACAAGCACCACCAGGCCTATGTGACGGCGCTGAACGGGTTCGTTGAAAAGGACGCGCAACTACAGGGCAAGTCGCTCGACGAGATCATCAAGATGAGCCATGGCACTGCCAGCATGGCCCCGGTGTTCAACAATGCCGGGCAGCACTGGAACCACATCCTGTTCTGGCAGAATATGTCGCCGACCGGCGGTAACATCCCGGGCAAGCTCGAGGCCAAGATCACGTCCGACCTGGGCGGCGTGCAGAAGTTCAAGGATGACTTCAAGGCGGCGGCGGTGGGCCAGTTCGGCTCCGGCTGGGCGTGGCTGGTGCAGGGCAGCGACGGCAAGCTGAAGATCACCAAGACGCCGAACGGCAGCAATCCGCTGGCGACCGACGAGGGGACGGCGCTGCTCGGCATCGATGTTTGGGAGCACAGCTACTATCTGGACTTCCGCAATCGCCGGCCGGACTACGTGACCAACTGGCTCGATAAGATCGCTAACTACGAATATGCCGAATCGAAGCTGAAGTAAGCAGCGGCGCCCTCTCCCGTTCTGGGAGAGGGCTGGCGCGGCCTACTTCGTGTCGTTGGCGACGGCGGGCTTGAGCACCGTCGAGATCGTGTCGCGCAGCACGGTCACGCGCACATTCGTGGCGATGTCGACCTCGATCTCATCGGATCCCTCCTTGACGCGTTGCACGGTCGCCAGGATACCGCCAGCGGTGACGACGCGGTCGCCCCGGCGCAGCGCGGCCCGGGCGGCGGTCACTTCCTTTTGGCGGGTCTGGTTCGGGCGGATGAGCAGCAAGTAGAACACGCCGATCACGAGCACGATCGGCAGGAATTGCAGCGCCGGGCCGGTCAGCCCGGCAATATCCTGGGCGTAGGCGGGAGAGATGAGCATCGAAGGTCCTGGGTTGCCAGTGGTGGCGGCGGACCATAGTTAGGCCCCAGCTTTCGTCAAGAAACTGGGCCGCCGGGGATCACCATGGACAACGCATTGTTGGAGACGCTCGGCCGCATCGCCGCCGCGCTGGAGCGTCTGGCGCCGCCGCCGCCGGTCCGGCCCGACCTGGACGCCGCCGACGCGTTCGTCTGGCGGCCGGAGGAGCGGCGGCTGATGCCGGTGGCCGAGGTCGCGGCGGTTGGCATCGAGATGCTGCACGGGGTGGACCGGCAGAAGGCGCTGGTGCTGGACAACACGATGCGCTTTGCCGCCGGGTTGCCGGCCAACAACGCGATGCTGTGGGGCGCGCGGGGGATGGGCAAGTCGAGCCTGGTCAAGGCCGCGCATGCGGCGGCCAACCGGGCGCATCCGGGGCGGCTGGCGCTGATCGAGATCCATCGCGAGGACATCCGCACGTTACCGGACCTGCTGAACCTGCTGCGCGGTCAGAGGCGCGGCTGCGTGATCCTGTGCGACGATTTGAGTTTCGAGCGCGAGGACGCTGACTACAAGGCGCTGAAATCGGTGCTGGATGGCGGGATCGAGGGGCGGCCGGGCAACGTGCTGTTCTATGCAACCAGCAACCGCCGCCATTTGATGCCGCGGGACATGATCGAGAACGAGCGGCAGACGAGCATTAACCCGTCCGAGGCGACTGAGGAGAAGGTGTCGCTGTCCGACCGCTTCGGCCTCTGGATCGGTTTCCACAACTGCGACCAGGCGGCGTTCTTCACCATGGTCGAGGGCTATGCCGACCAGTTCGGCCTGTCGATCGAGCGCGAGGCGCTGCATGCGCAGGCGGTCGAGTGGTCGGTGACGCGGGGCTCGCGCAGCGGCCGGGTCGCGTGGCAGTTCATCCAGGACCTGGCCGGGCGGCTGGGGATGGCGCGAGCCGCTTAGGGCGGAAACGCGACCTCGCCGTGGAGCTTGGCGGCGACCGGGAGGCCCATTCGGCACGTCCGCGCCTCGACCACGTGCATCAGGATCGCGTTGGCCCAGAAGCGGGCCGGCACTTGGCCGGAGGGGCGGCGGAGCGGCAGGACGCAGCGCATAACGAACTCGCCGGTGCGCCGCGACAGGCCGTGCAGCACGAAGCCGGCGCGTCGATACAGGCGTAGGGCGGCCTGGTTCTCGGGGGCCACGAGCAGGCGGATCTCGCGGCAGACGCCGAGTTGGCGCAGCCGGTCCATGATGGCGGCGACGGCTTGGGCGCCGCGGCCGCCGCCCTGGCGCCGGCTGTCGATGCCGAACCAGCCCAGCCACCATCGCGTGCCATCCCGCCGGTCGGGGTGGATAGCGAAGAAGCCGATCAGGTCTGGCCCTTCCTCGATCCCGACCATCTGATGGGCGGGACCGTGGCGGACGGCGGCGACGATCTCGTCGAGCGGTCCGAGGAAGCGCTCGACCTGGGTTGGAGTGAATTCGAGCGAATGGACACAGTCCAGTTCGCTACGCGCGAGGCGACGGAACGAGAGAGGCGCGAGGCCTCTGGCGGATGACATGGGACCCTGGGATTTGTGGCGAGGGAAGGCACGGACGCTCCGCCAGTCAAGCGGAGCGAAGATTCAAGCCCTCAAATGCACGCCCGGTGTCTAACCGGGCAAGAACCTCGCGTCATAGCGATGATCATAGTGTCTGCCGGGCGGAAATACAAGATCTCAGCCTCGCCGTTCCGGGATGTCGAGATCGGGCGCCGGGTCGACCTGGTTGGGTTGGACATAGAGGCGGCCGGGGCGAACGCCGGGGGTGCCGGATTGCTTCAAGGCGTCGGAGGCAATTCGGTTGTCGATGTCGTCGGGCGCTCCGCCCGAAAGGATCGCGCCGAGATCGTCCCGGACGGCGGGAATGGTGCGGTAGTATTGGTGCAGCTTGAAATTCCAGGTGGTTTCGCCGGGTGGGATCGGGTTCTGATCGGCGGCGATGGCCAGCGTGTAATCGACGATGCGGGCATTGTCGGGCAGGCGGACGATGCTGGCCGGGCCGGAGGAGCCGAGGCGGGGGCGCTTGAGGATGTCGGCGGAGGTGACGCCGGTGGCGAAGTCGGTGCGATTGACGCCGATGGTGAGCCATTCGGCGACGCGGGCGAGCTGGTCGAGCCCCTGGCCGGGTTCGGCGGCGTTGGTGTCGGCATCGCCGCCGATCACTACGGCCTGTTCGAACAGGGTCGCAGGGGGGGTGCCGCTCATGGACGCGAGAGCGCGCATGCCGGTCTGGGTGACCCAGGTTCCCATGCTGTGGGCGAGATAGAGCGAGCGCGGTTGCCGGCAGGTCTGCCAGGCGGCGGCGTAGGCGAGGATGAAGCGGCTGAACGCGTTGGCGCTGGCTTCGGCCCGGCTGCGGTCGGCGAGATAGTTGTCCGGCGTCAGGCCGTTCACCGATGGCCAGGTAAAGACGATCGGGGCGAGGGCGAGCGGGAAGTCGCCGGCTTCGAGCCAGGCACAGACATCGGCGGCGCGCACGATCGCTTCGGGAAAAGCGTAGCTGTAGCCGTGCACGAGCACGATCGGCGTGCGCCCGGCTTGGACGGCTTCGGTCAGGATGCGGGTGAGAAAGGCGACGAGGGCGGGATCGCTGCCCGGGGTGCTGCAGCCCACGGCGCCGATCGTTGCGATGGGGGCGGCGAGCTGGCCGGGTTTGGCCGGGTCGGCGGAGGCGAGCAGCGAGGCGGCGCCGAAGCTGAGCATTTCCGGGGTGCCGCAGGGCGGCGGCGGGCCGAATCCGCCGGTCATGGCGGGGCGGTTGGTGATGAAGGACACGGTGCGCATGCGTCGGCCTCGCCGATGGAGGCGGAGACGCTACGATTCATGTCATCAGGAAAGAAAGCCTAAATCTAGCTACCACGATAGGTGCTGTAGCCGTGCGGGGAGAGGAGGAGCGGGACGTGGTAGCGCCCCTCGGCCGCCGCAATCTCGAAGCGGACCGGGATGACATCGTAGAAGGTGGGCTGCGCGCCGGTTGCGAAATAGCGGCCGGCGGCGAACTGCAGCTCATACCGGCCCTGGCGCAGCGGACCCGGCGGCAGCAGGTTCGGCACGCGTCCATCCGCGTCGGTGACGCGCTCGGCCGCCACCCGGCCCTCCTGCAGCAGCGTGACCGCGAGGCCAGCGGCCGGGCGGCCCGCTGCGAGATCGAGCACATGGGTGCTGAAATGGCCGGCGGTCGGCGGGGCACCGGGGCCGGTGACGCGCGTGAGCAGGCGCAGGCGGGTGATGTGCTCGATCTCGGCTAGGGCGGCGTGGCGCTCCTGGTCAGGTTCGTGGGCGAGGCGGGTTTCCAGGCACCGCAGCACATCCTCGGCGGTGTGACGGGCGACGCAGATGATGAACGGGATACCGAACCGCTCGCCATAGGCGCGGTTTAGGCCGGGCAGTACGTCGGCGCCCGCAGCGTGGTGCATGGCCAGGCCGGATTGCTCGGCTTGGGACGCGTCGGTGAGGCCGGCGGGCAGGTTGCGGGCGGCAAGCTCGGGGTGGGCGGCGAGGAAGGCGGTGAGCTCCGACCCCGGGGCGGCGCGGACCGCCTCCATCAGCGCCTCGTGCAGCGCGGCCAGGGTAGCGAACGGGCGGGACGCGGCGGCGCGGGCGGCGACCCAGGGGGCATGCTCGAACACACCGTCGAGCTGGGCGGCGAAGGTCTCGGCCGGGGCATCGTTGAGCCCGTCGAGCGTGATCATCGGCCGACGGTGCACTCGATTCGACCGCAGGGCTCGTCGGTCGGGGTGAAGACCATGTTGTCGGCGGACAGGCCGAACGGGGCAAGGTTGACCGGGATGTAGTGCTTGTTCGGGCAGGCCATGGTGATGGTCTCGACCTCCGGCACCGCGGCCAGGGCGGCTTCGGCCATGCGGAACAGGCTGTCCTGGATGCCGCGGCTGTACGTCGTGGCGAAGACGGCCAGCATGGTGTCGATGATGCGGGCGTTGGCGGCGGTGAAATCGGCTGGGTCGGCGGCCCAAAGCCAGCTCGCGTCCATCGCGGTCGCGGCGATACGGTCGGTGGTCTCCGGCAGCGTCGTGTAGGCGTCGCGGTCGAAGCCGACCCAGCCGGATTGCGTGGTCTTCATGAAGGTGTAGCCGGTGATGCCGGAGCTCAGGCGGGCGCCCTCGCGCGTGGCGACGAGCTCGGCAGACGGCGTGCCGTTGGCGTCGAGGAGGAAGGCGTGCGGGTGCTCCGCGCCATCGACGCGGGCGCGGGTCCAGCGGGTTTCGTGGCAGGTGACGCTGACCTGGTCGATTTGCGGATATTGGTCTAGCAGCCGGGCGGCGAGGGCCCGGGCGAAGGCTTCCGGCCCGGCGCCGAGGTTCTCGCGGGCGACGATGTTGGTCAGGTTCTTGATCGTGTCGGTGGCGACCACGCCGGTGTTGTCGCCGTCGGTGAAGGAGTGGGCGAACTCTCCGTGCAGCATGGTCTGCACGGAGAGTTCGCTGATGCTGTTGCGCTCGCCGTCGCGTTGGATGCGGGCGACGCGGACGCGGGCCTTGCCGTGCTGGTGGGAGATCAGGGGCACGGGGGCGGCTTACTCGGCGGCGAGCTTCTGTTGCGCGCCGTCGAGCGCCTGGTTGAGGTCGGCGAGGATGTCGTCGATGTGCTCGATGCCGACCGAGAGGCGAACGTAGCCGGGGCTGACGCCGGTGGCGAGCTGCTCCTCGGCGGCGAGCTGGCTGTGCGTCGTGCTGGCAGGGTGGATCGCCAGGGTGCGGGAATCGCCGATATTGGCGACGTGGTAGACGAGCTGCAGCCGGTCGATGAAGGCCCGGCCGGCGTCGGCGCCGCCCTTCAGCTCGAAGCCGACCAGGCCGCCATGGCCGTGGGTCAGGTATTTGGCGGTGCGCTCGGCCGCATTGCCTTTGTGATGGGCCGGGTGGATCACCCGGGCGACCTCCGAGTGGCCGGCCAGAAAGTCGGCCACCTGGCTCGCGTTGCGGCTGTGCTCGCGCATGCGCAGCGGCAGGGTCTCGACGCCCTGGATGGTCATGAAGGCGTTGAACGGGCTCTGCGACGGGCCGAGGTCGCGCAGCAGGGTGACGCGAAGCTTGAGGATATAGGCGATCGGTCCCATCGGTTTGGCGGCCTCGACCCAGACGGCGCCGTGATAGCTCTTGTCCGGCCGGTGCATCGCCGGCTGGCGCTCCTTGTGCGCGGCCCAGTCGAAATTGCCGCCATCGATGATGATGCCGCCGATGCTGCTGCCATGGCCGCCGATGTATTTGGTGGTCGAATGCATCACCACCGCGGCGCCGTGATCGAACGGGCGCACCAGCAGCGGGGCGGCGGTGTTGTCCATGATCAGCGGGATGCCGAGCGGGCGGCCGATGGCGGCGACCTCGGCGATCGGGAACACTTCCAGCTTCGGGTTGGGCAGGGTCTCGGCGTAGTAGGTGCGGGTGCGGTCGTCGGTGGCGCGGGCGAAGTTTTGCGGGTCGGACGGGTCGACGAAGCGGACCTCGATGCCCTGATCCTTGAACGTGTTGGCGAACAGGTTCCAGGTCCCGCCGTAAAGGTCGGTCGAGGCGACGATGTTGTCGCCGGCATGGGCGAGGTTCTGCACCGCGAGAACCGTGGCGGCCTGGCCGGAGGCGACGGCGACCGCGGCGACGCCACCCTCGAGTGCGGCGATGCGCTGCTCGAGCACGTCGGTGGTCGGGTTCATGATGCGGGTGTAGATGTTGCCGAGTTCCTGCAGCGCGAACAGGCGCGCGGCGTGGCTGCTGTCGGCGAACTGGAAGCTGGTGGTCTGATAGATCGGGACGGCGACGGCATTGGTCGCCTTGTCGCTGCGCCAGCCGGCGTGGAGCGCGAGCGTTTCGGGGTGCTTGCTCTGCATTTTTGAGCTCCTTTGGTCAGGACGCACTCACCACGGAGTGCGCCGGAGATGCAATAGTTGCGTGGTCAGCGGCCGAGATGCTGGTCGAACAAGGTGGTGATCTCGCCGATCGAGTGCGGCGTTGTGCATGCGGTCCATCGGACGGTCCTCCCATATTGGGCTTTCCAGGAGTGTCGCCCAAGCCGGGCGATCACGCAAAATCAGCCGTGGCTGGCGGTGCCGACCCGCTCGACGGTGGGGAACGGCACGGAAGCGGCGGGTGCGTCCGCCTCGCGGTAGTTGACCAGGATCGCGCCGACCAGGACCAGGCTCGCCGGCCACACCCATCCGGCCCAGCGGCGGACCTGGCCATCGGCGCGCAGCTCGAGCCAGCGCGACCACCCGATGGCCACACCCGCCAGCGCCAGCGGCGTGTGCGACAGCTCGATCAGGAGCTGCTCTTTGACGTTGGCGATGGCGTGGCTGTGGGTCAGCAGCAGAGCGGCGCCGACGGCCGTCAGCAGCGGAAAGACCAGGGTGGCGCGCTGGGTTTTCAGCCGCCCCGTGCGCACGCCCCATTCGAACAGCGCGAACGCGACCAGCAGCAGCACGAAGATGCGGTGCTGGAACACCTCGACGTCCAGGCTGGCAAAGAAGCCTTCGTCGCCGAGCGGCCAGACCTCAGGGTCGGAGCGGAGGAACAGGAACACCGCCATGCCGAGGAAGGCGAGCGGCCAATGGCGCGCCCAGCCGACACCAGCGCGGTGCAGCAGCGCCAGGACGCCGACCAGAACGACGAACAAGCCGGCCCAATGGTGGTTGTATTCGGACCAGGCGATGTCCTCGGCATTGCGGACCGGCAGTTCGCCGGAGCCGGGCACGAAGGCGCGGGTCGCGGCGCGCTGCTGCTCGACGCCTTCGCGATCGAGTTGTTCCTGCAGCGCCGGGAGGGCGAGCTTGTCGTGGTCGGGCGAGACCAGGCGCGGCCAGGCCGGCAGATTGCGCTCGACTACTTCGGACCAGGTGACGCGATCCTGGTCGAGGTCGATCGCGGGGGGCACGCTGGTGAGCGAGGCGGCGGCGAAGAAGATGGTGATGCCGATGCCGATCTCGACTTCGGCGAAGCGGCGCAGGCGGAGCACGGAGGTGGCCTTGTCGCGCCGCAGCCGCTCGACGACGAGGAAATTGCCGAGCCCGAGCAGCAGCAGGGCGCCGAACATGGCCGCCTTGGCGCTGACCATGACGCCATAGGCGGTGCCGTAAAGCGCCTGCCAGGAGCCGATGTAGAAGATGCTGAAACAGGCTGCCGAGAGCAGGATCATCAGCACGCCAGCCATGCTCAAGCGCGAGAAGCGGGCGCCGACGAGGCGGAGGGCTGCGCCGCCATGGGAGAGCCGAAGGGCGACGAGGAAGGCCGGGATGCCGCCGATCCAGGTCGCGGCGCCGAGGATGTGCAGGGCGCTCGCGCCGAGCAGCAACGGCATGTGATCGAGCCGGGCGGCGGCATGCGTCGTCATCAGCGCGGCGGCCAGGATCACGGCGCACAAAGCGAGCAGCGCCGGGGCGCGCGGCGGTCGGGGGCGAAACAGAACAGCCGCGAGTGCCGCCGCCGCCGCCGCCTTCAGCAACCCGGCCAACGCGAACGCCGCACCGATCACGTCCGCCAAGGGCGCATCCAGCGTGCTCATCAGCACCGCACACTGCATGGCCACGCTGACCACCTCGCCGAGCGCCAGTGCCGCCGCGCTCCAGCCGCCCATGCGCGCGGCCCGGCGGGCGATCTCGGCGCCCTCGGCCAAGCGCGGGGCAAATGGCCTCGCCAGGACGAGCAGGAACAAGACGCTGCCGACCGCTATGCTCTGGGCGACGATCACAAGCCCATGCAAGACGATGCTCAAATAGCCGAACAGGTCGACAAGCAACAACACGTTCAGAGCACTTTCTAAGCGAACAGACCCGTCGAGCCACAATTCGTTTGGTCCGACGTAAAGACTAGGCCTCTGTCAAAAATTCTTTGCCGGCCGGGCTTGCTTCAGGGGGCGGTGACCCTGAAGCGTAGATCGCCGCGGGTGAGGTGGCCGTCGGTGGCCAGCACTTGCCAGTGCACCACATAGTCCCCGGGCGACAGGTCCGCCTTGGCAGCCAGCACGTCCGGTCCGCTGCCATCTTCGAGCGGGAGTACCTTCTGCGCGTTGGTTCCCTGCAGGGTTAGGCGCGAGCGGGTGTGATCGATGCGGCTGTTGTAGTGCAGCACCAGGTTGCGCGGGCCGGCCGGGACGGTCGAGCGGTCGGGAGGGTCGCTCTGCATCAGGATCGCGTGGGCGGAGGCGGCGGCCGGAGCGAGCAGGATCAAGGCGACGCCAATCGGGGCGACGCCAATCGGGGCGGCGAGGATCGGGGCGGCGAGGATCGGGAGGCGCATTCCGGGCGATCTAGCGCTAGGACCCAACTCTGTCCATGATCCTTGTTAATGACGACGAATTTGATCCGGCCCAGCCCGGGCCGCCGTGGCTGCTATGTTCGTTTCCTGCCGCTCACATTGCGCTGGATGGACAATGACGTGTTCGGCCACGTCAACAACGCGCACTACTATAGTCTGTTCGATACCGCCGTCTGCGAGTTTCTGGTCGGCCGCGGGGTCCTCACCTGGGGCGGCGGCACCCACTACATGGTCGTGGCCGAGAGCGGTTGCCGCTATCACAGCGAGGTCGCCTTTCCCGACCCGGTGGTGGCCGGCCTGCGCGTCGAGCGGCTTGGCGAGCGTTCGGTCCGCTACGAGATCGGCGTGTTCCGCGGTGATGACGAGCTGGCGTCGGCCGAGGGCTTCATGGTGCATGTGTGCGTCAGCGCCGAGACGCGGCGGCCGGTGCCCATGCCGGAGCACTGGCGGGCGACGTTGCAGACAGTGTCGGTTGGAGAGTGAACGATGGATCTTGGGCTTAAGGGCAAGCGCGCGCTGGTCTGTGCCGCGAGCAAGGGGCTGGGTCGGGCCAGCGCGATGGCCTTGGCGCGCGAGGGCGTCGCGGTGACCATCACGGCCCGCACCGCCGAGACGCTCGAACGGACCGCCGACGAGATCCGGCGCGAGACCGGGGCGGATGTGACGATCGTGGCGGGCGACATCACCACCGAGGCCGGCCGGGCGGACGCGCTGGCCGCCTGTCCCGATCCCGACATCCTGGTCAACAACGCCGGCGGTCCGCCGCCGGGCGATTTCCGCGACTGGGAGCGGGACGACTGGATCCGCGCGGTCGACGCCAACATGCTGACGCCGATCTTCCTGATCCGTGCCGTGGTCGATGGGATGATCGCACGCCGGTTCGGGCGGATCGTGAACATCACCTCGGCCTCGGTGAAGTCGCCGATCGCCACGCTCGGCATGAGCAACGGGGCGCGGGCCGGGCTGACCGGCTTCGTGGCCGGGCTGTCGCGGCAGGTGGCGCGGCACAACGTGACCCTCAACAATCTGTTGCCCGGTCCGTTCATGACCGACCGGTTGCGCGCGACCACGGCGGGCGCGGCCCAGGCGAGCGGGCGCTCGGTCGAGGACGAGTTGGCGACCCGGGCGAAGGCCTGGCCGACTGGGCGGGCGGGCGATCCGGAGGAGTTCGGCCAAGCCTGCGCCTTCCTGTGCGCGGCGTCGTCCGGCTACATCGTCGGGCAGAACCTGCTGCTGGACGGCGGCCTCTATAATTCGACGATGGCCTGATTTCGCCATTTGCCGTGTGCGCACGCGCAGCATACCGTGCGGCAAGCGGAGGACATCGATGCGGACACGGGCTTATCTTGGCGGCGCGCTCCTGGCACTGGGGTTCTGCGGCGACCCGGCGCAGGCACAGAAGGCCCAGGACACCTTGCGGGTGGCCTGGCGCGACGCCATTCCGAACGTCGATTTCTACTACAACTCGCTGCGGACCGGCCTGATCGTCTCGCACCACGTATGGGACACCCTGGTCTACCGCGACCCGGAGACGTTCCAGCTCAAGCCACAGCTTGCGCTCAGCTGGCGCAATATCGACGACACGACGATCGAGTTCGAGCTGCGGCCCGGCGTGACCTTCCATGACGGCAGCAAGTTCACGGCCGACGACGTCGTTTATACCATCAACCTGGTCCTGAACGACAAGCAGCTGGCGGTGCCGAGCAACTATAGCTTCATTGCCAGCGCCGAGGCGATCGACGAGCTGCATGTGCGGGTCAAACTCAAGCGGGTGTTCCCGGCGGCGCTCGAATACTTCGCCATGGTGCTGCCGATCTATCCGAAAGCCTATCGCGAGCGGGTCGGCGCGGAGTTCTCGCAACACCCGGTGGGCACCGGGCCCTACAAGATCACCAAGGTCGATGGCGTCACGCAAATCGACCTAGAGCGGAATGACGCCTATTTCGACGGGCCGAAGGGCAAGCCGCCGATCCGCCGCATCGTCATCAAGGAAGTGGCCGACGCGACCGGGGAGCTGACGCAATTGCTCGGCGGCCAGGCCGACTGGGTGTGGAACGTCAGCTCCGACCAGCTGCCCAAGATCGGCGTCATGCCGAACCTGCAGACCATGACCAGTGAGAGCATGCGGGTCGCCTATGTCAATCTCGACGCGGCCGGACGGACCGGGGCGGACAACCCGCTGACCAAGCCGAAGGTGCGCCAGGCGATCATGCACGCGGTCGATCGCCCGACCATGTCCAAGCAGTTCATGCCCGGCGGCTCGCGCGTGCTCGACGCCCCCTGCTACCCGACCCAGTTCGGCTGCGACGCCGCGGTCGCCACCAAATACGATTACGACCCGGCCAAAGCCAAAGCCCTGCTGGCCGAGGCCGGTTATAAGGACGGCTTCGACACCGAGCTTGTCACCTACATGCTGCCGCAATGGGGCCAGGCGCTGCAGGGCTATCTCGCCGCCGTCGGCATCCGCGCCCGCGTGTCGCAGCTGCAGGTCGGCGCCGTGGTGCAGCGGAGCACCGAAGGCAAGAACCCGCTCGAGGGTGGCACCTGGGGCAGCTACTCGATCAACGACGTGTCCGCCTTCCTGCCCTACTTCTTCGATGGCGGCGGGCACGACTACACCCGGGATGCCGAGATCACCAAGCTGGTGACCGAAGGCGGCGCCACGACCAGCCCAGACCAGCGCCGGGTCGCGTACAGTTCAGCGATTCGCCGCATCACCGAGCAGGCGGACTACATGCCGCTGTTCACCTTCGTGACGACGTATGCGTTGAGCAAGCAGCTCAACTTCAAGCCCTACCGCGACGAGCTGCCGCGGTTCTACGGGGCGAGCTGGAAGTAATCAGGGCGAACACCCCGGTGAGCCGAACACCGCGTTCGGTGCGCCCGGGTCGACCGTGAAGTTGGCGCCGGTGTTCGGCGTGACGACCACGTCGCTGCAGGCGTGTTGGGCGAATCCAAGGGGCTGCGGACGATGTAGTTGGAGACGGTGGCGCGGTCACGTGGCGCAGGCAGGGATTCCACATCGCAGAGTTGGTGACCGTGATGCCGTTCACCACGACCTGGGTCTGATCTCAGGGCTGTTCAACGCTCTGGTGGCTTGATCATGGCCAGGATGTGATCGACGCCTGCGAGAGCGGCCCGGTAGCGGTCCTGGGAGCGCGATGCGGCCTTGTTGGCTGTGAGGATGTTGAAGGCGAAG
>JAABUZ0100004456.1_pt1 | contig 19306 bp, 12 predicted proteins | sample 5562091 | NCBI WGS metagenome assembly JAABUZ01 (sample SAMN12813069, study PRJNA571459) | rock metagenome | isolation source: Antarctica rocks | place: Antarctica: Victoria Land, Linnaeus Terrace sud | collected 2015-12-21 | reverse complement strand
CTGTCCATCGCGGTCCCCTCCTCGGGCACACTCTCGGCGTTCCCGCGCCCGTGCCCTCTTTGGAGGGTACCGCTTTTCACGCCCCCTCACTTTTTTGGGGTACACCCACTGCAGTAATTGTCCAGTGTGTGCGGCACTGAGAAACGGGCTCATGCCCACATTTGCGGCACTGAGAAACGGGCTCATGCCCACATTTGATGATTTGAGATAGGGAGTAGAGGATGAGGGGACACCGCCCGCGCGGTCTGACGGCCTAGCCACGGAGTCCTCTCATGCTCATCAACCCCGCCCGCTTCTTGCCTCACCTTAAAGGGCTGCGTTTCGATCAGGTCGAGATCGCCGCGCGCCGCATCACCCTCACCGTCACGGCGGTCCGTCCCACGGCCGCCTGCCCCCTTTGCCGGCAGCGGTCCGCGACGGTGCATTCACCCTACACCCGGACGGTGGCGGACCTCCCCTGGAGCGGCATGACGGTCGCCTTGCGGGTGCGGACGCGACGCTTCGTCTGCCCGGTCGCATCCTGCGTGCGCAAGATCTTCTACGAACAACTCACTCAATTCGTCGCCGTCTACGGTCGGCGGACACACAACGTGCGCACGGCGCTCCGGCGCATCGTCCGCGCGCGGCGGGAAAGCGGGCGCGCGGTTAGCGGCGCGTCAGGGCATGGGGGTCAGTCGCATGACCCTGCTGCGCCTCATTCCGGCCGATCCTGCCCCCGCGATGGAGGCGCCGCGGGTCATCGACGTCGACGACGGGAGCCGGTGGCGCGGGTACCGCTACGGCCGTATCATCGTCGACGTCGAGCGCCACCGCACGATTGATCTGCTGCCCGACCGCACAGCGGAGACCTTCGCCACCTGGTGACGGGCGCATCCCGGCATCTCCTGTCCCACAGGCGCGAGGCGGTCGAGCGCGTGCTCACGCGCGAACAGGCCAGCGTCCGTGCGCGTGCGGCCCCGCGGTGCTGCGCCCCGCTCCCCTGTTGGATGGCGTCGCTCCTAATGACGGTGGGTCAGATCCCCCATGCGTCGGAAGCTAAGGGACGTGGAAAATTTACGTTATTCCAAAAAGGGTAGACTTCTGCTAGTACCTACTGACTGATGAGATGCGTTGCGGGCAGTAGGAGTAGGGAGGATCCGGGATGGACCTGACAGCGTCGATGAAAACATTCTTGACGGACACGGCCCAGACGCTAAAGGGCAGCGCGCGTCGCCTCTTCATGGCGCGGACAGTGCGCGAATTAGGGCCGGGTGGTCAACGGCGGGCCGCACGAGAGTTGGGGTGGAATCGTGCGACGGTGCGCAAAGGGACGCACGAGTTGGAGCGGGGGATCACCTGCGTCGATGCCTATGCGCTGCGCGGGCGCAAGCGGGCGGAAGAGCACCTGTCCCTGTTGCTAGTGGACATCCGGGCCATCGTGGACAGCCAGAGTCAAGCCGATCCGCAGTTCCGCAGCACCCGCCTGTATACCCGGCTCAGCGCCGCCAAGGTGCGCCGCCAATTGATCGCCCAGAAAGGCTACACCGCCGCGGAGTTGCCGTGTGCGCGCACGATCGCGACCAAGCTCAACACCTTGGACTATGTGCTGACCACCGTGGCCAAGACACAACCCCAAAAAAAGTCCCCGAGACCGATGCCATCTTTGCCCAGGTGAACGCGCTCAACGACGCGGCTGATGCGGCCCCCGACGTGCTGCGCGTGTCACTGGATGCCAAAGCGACGGTCAAGATCGGGCCATTTGCCCGTGGTGGCAAGAGTCGCGTGCCGGTGCAGGCCGCCGATCACGATGTCCAGCCCCAAGCGACGGTGACACTGGTGGGCCTCTTCCTGCCCGCCCTGGATGAACTCTTTGTCTACCACGTCACCTCCAAAGTGACCAGCGACTGCCTGGTAGACCGACTGGAACAGTGGTGGGAGTCCCAACGGACACGCTTCGGCCACATCACCACGCTGGTCCTCAACCTGGATAATGGCCCCGAGAACCAGAGCCACCGCACGCAGTTCATGGCGCGCTTGGTGCAGTTTGTGCAGCGCTATCGCGTGACCGTGCGTCTGGCGTACTATCCGCCCTACCATAGCAAGTACAACCCGGTCGAACGCTGCGGGGGCATCCTGGAGACCCACTGGAACGGCGCGCTGCTCGACTCGCTGGCGGCCGTGTGCGGCTTCACCGCCTCCATGACCTGGACGGGTGCCCATCCTATCGTTGAACTGGTGACCACCACCTACCAGACCGGCGTCACCTTGACCAAGGCAGCCATGGTGGCGGTGGAAGCCCAGTTCACGCGGCTCCCCCACCTCGACAAGTGGTTCGTAGACATCCCCTCTGTGCCTTCGGGTCATTGGGATGCAGAATTATTTCCGTGTCCCTAATAGGCGGGCGGCACCATGCATACTTATTCGATAATGTACGTCGACGTCAACCGGCCGCCGCTGCATACCACGAGGCGTTTGGTCAACCTCGTTGCCACGGTGCTGCCCTGATTGGCCCTGCAATCATGCGTGCTATCGCGCTCTATCCCACCACTCGACGGCTTGCGGTCGGGGCGTCGTTCTGCCCTCCCCGTCCCTCATGCTGACGGCCCCTGCGCGATCCGCCCGTCGACCACCGGCGCGATGGTCCCCTGCTGCCGCACCGCCGCGATGACCACGTCGGCGACTAGAGGGGCGCCGGTCGGCCCGCTCAGCGTCGTGCCCGTGGTCAACGACGTATACCCGTGACCCCCCCCAAGCAGGTAGTCATTGGTCGCCAGCGTGTACAGCCATGACGTCGCGAGCGGTCGCCCGCCGACCTGCACGGACAGGACGCGCATCCCGACGGGACGGGACGGGCTCCAGGTGAACCGCACTCCCGAGACCTGGGGGAAACGCCCGGCCCCATCCTTCCACTGGCTGAGGCCATTCTCAAGGGCGGCCTTGAGTGCCCCCCCGCTAATGCGCTCCGTGACGAGCAGGTCGCCGAAGGGGAGGAACGCGAGGATCGTCTTCCGTGTGATCGGGCCGGCGGGGGTGACCGCGTTGGTGCGGATCTCCCCGCTGTTCACCAGTGCGACATCGGTCGCCGCGCGGGCACGGACCGCATCCGCGATGAAATCACCGAGTGCGCTCTCCTTCTGGCGGACGACGGACTCGCGGGCATCCAGCGGCACTGTGCTGCGGCCGATGACGAGCGAGAGCTGCGTGCCCAGGCGCGCCTCGTACCGTTTGACCAGCGCCGCCATCCCAGCGTCGGGCGGCGTCGTGTGCGGGTCGATCAGCTCCGGCTGATTGATCGCCGAGGTCACACGCCCGTGTGCGCCGACCGCCAGCGTGACCACACCCAGGTAGTGGGCGTCCGACTGCGCTTTGACGATCAGCGTGTGCCCGACGGTGGCATCCCAGAGCACGTGATCGTGGCCGCCAACGATCAGGTCTAGGCGCGGCACCGCGTGGGCCAGCGCAATATCGGTGCTCATATCCTCGTGGGTGATCGCCACGATGACGGTTGCACCCTCGGCCGTGAGGCGGGCGACCGCCGCGCGCGCGGCCGCGATGACGGGTTCGAACGTCAGGTCATAACCCGGGTTGGAGAGGTCGACCGTCTCCGGGGTGAGGAGTCCGAGCAGGCCGACTTTCACTCCGTGAGCGACGGTGATCATGATCCTGATGGCGCCGGGGAACGGCTGGCCGTTCGCGGCGACGACGATGTTGCTCTCGATCCAGGGGAAATGCGAGGCCGTCACACTACGCGCCAGGGCCGCGTCGCCCCGATCGAACTCGTGATTGCCGAAGGTGGCGGCGGTGATCCCCAGTTGATTGAGCGCGGCGACCATCTGCGCGCCGGCAAAGACGGTGGATTCGACCGAAGGCGAGAGGAGATCGCCGGCGAAGAGGAGCAACGCCTGTGGATCCTGGGCGCGCGTCGCGTCGACCTGGCCGGCTAGGTAGGCCATACCGCCGAGGTTGCCGGTCGGCGTCAGCTTGTAGTCATCGTTGAAGTGCATGATCGTGAGTTGCCGGAGGTCAGGAGCGGGGGGCGGGGCCGCAACCGCGGACGAGACGGGGGACCGCCCGAGAAAACCGAGCAGGACGACGAGCGCGCCGGCAGCGACGGTGAGTGCCTGACGTCGTAGCGTATGGTCGTCGTGTCCAGCTAGATAGCGACGCATGCCGATGCCTCCTTTGTGATAAGGACCCGATGACGCGAAAGCGCCATCCGCCCTTATCGTACGGGATGCAACGTCCGTGCGGCACGCACACCGCTCGTGCGCGCCGTCCGCATGGCCTGTGCTGGCCGTTTAGTTCATCCGTGCACGATTTGGGCTTATATCGGCCGCTGGTCGGCCTGCAGGGAAAGGTGTCTATCTCGAGCGCGTGGATAACTGATGGGCAGGGCAGCAACGTGCATAATTATTCGCTGGGCCCTGTTGACGGCAACGTTGACGGCAACCAAATGCCGGGTCTCCGGCACTCTTGATACAGCTTAATAGGCCTCGATAGAGCAATTCCTTGAGTGATCGGGAGCCCCGTCGACTAGCGGATTGGGATCGGACAAAGCGAACGAATGACGGCTTTGGGGGAGCCAACCCGGCTACTATATCTAGTAGAACAAGAGTTCTTTCACACAGCATGTTGTAGTTGCAGGCGATGGACGTACTGTATCCACTACCTTTGCACTTTTCGATTATCGTCGAGTAGATGCCGCTTTACGCGCTACATGTTGTGGTTCAGCGGCTCGCATAACCCCTACATGTAGCGGCCAAACAAAAAGTGCAAAGATAGAGTGTATCAAAAGTGCCGGAGAACCTGAATGTATTTGCCAAATACACCCAGGCCACCGTGAGGGCCTCCACGACATCCGGACCATAGGTGCGTGCGCGTGCGCGTGTGACCGGCGCAGACGGCGGGACGCTGGGCTGCCCCAGGAGCCGGATGGCATACTTGCGCGCATAGCCGGTCGCGGCGACGAACTCATCGAGGATGGTGCGCTTCTGCTGGAGCGGCGCCACGCGATACCGCGGCCCCGTCTGCGCCAACAACTCCCGTTTAGCCTGAAAACTCATGCTGGACCTCACTCTTCTGCCCCCTCCGCTGCACCATCGGCGCGCTTGCGTCGGGTTACATTATTGGTGAGGCAACGACTCCCCCTGGGTTACTTTTCCCGTGAGGCAATGCGCGTTCGGCGCAACGAACGTGACGCCTTACAGCTGGGCTTCCGGTCGATCTTCGCTTTCTTCATCGTTGACCTCGGCTCCCCGCGCGTTGTCCACGGCGGTGTGACGCGCCACCCGACCGCCGCCTGGGTCGCCCAGCAACTGCGCGAGGCGACGCCCTTTGGCGCGGCCCCGTGCTTCTTAATCCGCGACAACGATGCCACGTTCGGGCCGCAGTTCGCCTGCGTCGCGCGGGGAGCCGCATCGAGGTGCTGCGGACACCCGTCCAGGCGCCACGCGCGAACGCCATCTGCGAGCGCTTCCTCGGCAGTGTGCGGCGCGACTGCCTCGACCATCTTCTGAGAACCAGTTGCGCCGTGTGCTGCGGGCCTACGGCGCGTACGTCAATCTGGCGCGGCCGCGCCAAGGGATAGGGCAGGCTATCCCCACCCCAACGGAAGAGGCGAGGACACCGCATGCACCGGCAGCATCCGTTGTGTCCGTTCCCATCTTGGGCGGCCTGCACCACGACTATCGGCGCGCGGCATAGCCTCATCTATCTCACGACGATGTGACGGATGGCCACGGGAACCATTACAGGCCTAGTCCAGACGGGATGCAGAATGCGAACGTCATCCTAGCGCATCGTGCAAACGCCGCGTGAGCAATTGCCCGTCAACCGTCAACCGTCAACCCTAGCGTTTTCGGTCGTTGCCGTGACACATCAGCAGGGAATCGGCGTCATCGAGAATGCCTGAGAGCCATTTATCTCTGAAGATAGTATTGTTACACCCCTTTCAGATACACCGCCATCTGCGCGGCTAAAGCATGGGCGTGGGTCGTGACACTCGTGAGATGCGTGCCCGGAATCGCGTGGACCGCCAACCGTGGTGCTACTTTCCGCCACCCCTTGGCGAGATCGCCGCGCTGTACGGCGACCTCGTCGCGCGCGAGGCAGAGGACGACTTGGCCCGGATATCGGCGCGGGCGATAACCTGCGCTAGCCCATTGATACAGCCCCTCCACATCCCGGCGGCGCGGCGCGGTCGCCGCCGCCAGCGCGACGCGCCAGAGGCGCCTCCGCAGCACATGGCGCGCCCTGAGGGCGCGCGTCCACGCTGGCCCTGGCCCTCGCGCGCAGACGCGCCGTACCGCAGTCCGTAGCGCCACGCGGACCCGCACGGCCGTAGCCGCGCCGCGGAGCCTCTCCCGCTGCGCCTCAACGTGGCGCAGGAGCAAATAGCAATCGCGCTGCGCATAGGGGCTGAGCCCGATCAGGTTGCCGACGCGAGTGATCACGGCGCGCGCGACCCTGCGGTGGGTTGTGACGAGTACGGTATCGATCAAGACCACGGCGTCGACCGTCTGCCCGTCCGCGCGCAACTGCCTGGCCAACTCAAAAGCCACGAGTCCCGCGAGGCAGAATCCCCCCAGGAGGTATGGACCCTCCGGCTGCACACTACGCAGCGCCTGAAGGTAGTCGGCGGCCATCGCCTCGACGGTGAGCGGGACGGCCCTGCCGCTGAGCCCATGCGGCTGCAACGCGTAGAACGGCTGGTCGGCGCCCAGATGGCGCGCTATTGTCGCGCAGTAGAACCCTCCGCCGTCGTAGTCCCCATGCAGGAAAAAGAACGGCCGCCGCGATCCGCTGTCCTGGATCTTGACCAGCCAGGGTTCCGAGGAGCCGGCGTCGTGGCGCAAGAGGACCTGCGTCAGTTGCTCGATCGTCGCTGCGGTGAAGAGCGTGGCGAGGGGGATTTTCTTGCCGATGTCGCGCTCGATCCGATCCAGGAGGCGCACGGCGAGTAGCGAGTGGCCGCCCAGATCGAAAAAGCTGTCCTTGAGTCCGATGCCGCGGACGCCCAGGAGGTCCTCCCAAATGTGGATCAATTGATAATGCACCGTCAACGGCGGGGCCTCTTCTCCCGCCGCCGCGGCAGCGGGAGAAGGGGCCGGCAGCGCACTGCGATCCACCTTGCCGTTCGGTGTCAGTGGCAGGGCATCCAGCGGCACGAAAGCCATGGGGACCATGTAGTCGGGCACGTGCGCCCCCAGGAAGCGACGCAGGTCGGCGCTAGACGGGGCGGACTGCCCGGTCCCGGTCGCGACCAGGTAGGCCACCAGGCGCCTGTCGCCGGGCTCGTCCTCGCGGGCCACGACGACGGCGTCGCTGATGGCGGGATGGTGGCCGAGCAGCGCCTCAATCTCGCCTAGTTCGATGCGGTAGCCGCGGACCTTGACCTGATGGTCGATACGCCCCAGGCACTCGATCGTATCGTCGGAGCGGTAACGGGCCAGATCTCCCGTCTTGTATAGGCGCGCGACTGGCTCGGTGTTAAAGGGATGGCGGATAAATTTAGCGGCCGTGAGATCGGGATGGTTACGATAGCCCCGCGCCAACCCCGCGCCTCCGATGTGCAACTCCCCGGGCACGCCTACGGGAACGGGGTTCAGGTCCTTGTCCAGGATGTAGATGTCCGTATTGGCGATGGGACGGCCGATGGCGATTGGCCCATCCGTCGAGTCGATCCGCTGCATAGTCGACCAGATTGTCGTCTCCGTCGGTCCGTACATATTCCACAGGGCTTTGCACTTATCGAGCAATGCGTTGGCCAGTTCACGCGGAAGGGCCTCGCCGCCGCAGAGTACCGTCAGCGCCTCGCTGCCCCGCCACCCCGCCGCGAGCAGGAGACGCCACGTCGCCGGCGTTGCCTGCATCACTGTCGCGCCCGATGCGATCAGCGTCTCAGCGAGTCGCGCCCCATCGGCCGCCACGGACCGGCTTGCTATAACGAGGCGCGCGCCCACCGTGAGCGGCAGGAAGATCTCTAGCGCCGCGATGTCGAAAGATAGCGTCGTGACGGCCAGCAACGTATCTTGCGCGCCCAACCCCGGCTGCTGCCGCATCGACGTCAGGAAGTTGACCACGGCGCGGTGCGGAATTTCCACGCCTTTGGGCCGACCGGTCGAGCCCGATGTATAAATAACGTAGGCCAGGTGCGCGGGCTGGGCCGCACCGACGGGGTTGTCCACGCGCGGCTGCCGCTGAACCTCCGCACCATCGAGCGTGACGACCGTGGCCGCATGGTCAGGCAGGTTCGCCTGCAGGCCATGGGTTGTCACCAGGACCGGGGCCTCGGCGTCCTGCAGCATGAGTGCGAGGCGCGCGGCGGGGTAGGCAGGATCGAGGGGCACGTAGGCACCGCCGGCCTTCAGGATGGCCAGGAGGGCAATGACCATCTCGGCGGAGCGCTCCACATAGAGGCCAACGAGGGTATCGGGGCCGACCCCGTGGCCGAGCAAGGCATGCGCCAGACGGTTGGCGCGCGCGTTGAGTTCATGATACGTCAGTTGCTCCGTCTCGAAGACCACGGCAACGGTGTCCGGCGTTCGCTCCACCTGCGCCTCGAACAAGTGGTGCAGGCACATATCCTCTTCTCGCGACGCTCCGCCCACCACGTCGGGGCTCACCGCTTCCCGATTCCACCCGACCAGCAGCTCGTGACGTTCAGCCTCCGTGAGCAGCGGCAGTTCGGAGAGGCGCCGCGATGGGTCGGCCACGATCCCCTTCAGCAGCGTCTGCCAGTGGCCAACCATACGGGCTATCGTCGCCGCGTCGAACAGGTCCGTGCTGTACTCGAAGCGCCCGATGATACCGCCGGGACGATCGTCGAGTTCGAGCGACAGGTCGAACTTGGCGGTGTCGGTTTCGACATCCATCTGCGTCAGGGTCCAGCCCGACGGCAGGGCCGGTAATGGCGGCTCAAGGGTTAGGAGCACCTGGAAGAGCGGGTTCCGAGCGAGGTCCCGCTCCGGCTGCACCTCTTTCACCACGTACTCAAAGGGCACATCCTCGTGGGCGTAAGCGTCCAGAGTCACGTCGCACACACGCCGAAGCAGGTCGCGGAAAGAGGGGTTGCCCGCGAGATTGGTGCGCATCACCACGGTGTTGAGGAAAAATCCCAGTAGCCCTTGCAGCTCCGGGTGCTTGCGGCCCGCGACCGCTGTGCCAATCAGAATATCTTCTTGCCCGCTATAGCGGTACAGCAGCGCGTTGAACGCCGCGAGCAACGTTATGTACAGTGTCACTCCCTCGCGGCGACCCAGGGTTTTGAGGGCCTCGGAGAGGGCCTCGGAGAGCTCGAACGAGTGCATCGAGCCCCGGAAGGTCTGGACAGGGGGGCGCGGCCGGTCGGTGGGCAGGTCCAGGGTCGTGGGAGCGTCGGCGAGCTGCCTTTTCCAATACGCCAACTGGCTCGCGAGAGCCCCCTCCCGCGCCGACTCGCGCTGCCAGTAGGCGTAGTCGCCATACTGGATGGGCGGCGCGGGCAACGGGGAGGGCTGCCCCAGCACGGAAGCCTCGTAGAGGGCGCGTAGCTCCGGCAAGAACACTTGATACATCGCGACGCCATCGAAGACGATGTGGTGCAGGGTCAAGAACAAACGGTGTTCCGCATCGTCCAATCGCACCAACAAGGCACGAAGCAGAGGACCTTGGGCGAGGTCGAAGGAGCGATTAGCCTCCTTTGTCGCCAGCTGCAGTGCCCTCGTCTCCCGCTCGGCCTTGAGCAGTCCACGCAGGTCTATCGCTGTCAGCATGAGCGGCGAAGCCGGGTGGACCCGCGCGACGGGCTGGCCGTCGACCGTGGGGAAAGTGGTGTGCCATGCTTCATGACGGCGGAGGACTTCGTTAAAGCTCCGCTCCAGTGCCGCTACGTTGAGTGGGCCCGGCAGGTGGATAGTGACACACTCGTTATACACGGGCCTATCGGGCAACAGTTGCGCAAGAAGCCATAGCTGCTGCTGCCCAAAAGACAAAGGAGCGTCCCCTATCGAGGGGCGCCTGACGATGCGGGGGTTAACATCCGAGCCCGCCGGCGCCCGCTTCAACACGGCGGACAGATACTTGTCCAATAGAACCTGTTTATCTACCGTGCGCTGCTCAATATCCGTCATCAGGTTACTCTCCACGGCTATAGGCCCAGAACTAGAGATCGTGTCACGAGCCGCAACGGCAGTGTATACAGGCTCTGTTGTTTTCTCAGTCATGTTGACGCTGATGACTACCCCTTGATAGTCCATTGCGGCTCATGACAGACTTTACTAGATGTCTTGAAAACGCGAACTTGGTGCGATTGAGTCAAGTTTTTGCGTCGCATATATCTCCACTATCTTTGCACTTTTCGATTATCGTCAAGTAAATGCCTCTTTGGCCACTACATATTGCGGTTCGTTAGCTCGCGTAACCACTATATATAGTGGCCAGACAAAAAGTGCAAAGATAGAGATATCTCGTCGGTCTGAGGCGGAGCTTCGCTAATTTTAGGCCCTATAGTGAGATACTTGTTTCCTACGTCCAACAGGGGCAACGGGCATATCCGCTAGCAGGGGTGGTAGGGCGTCGGCGAGCCATCGAACTCGACTGGCAACGCCGTTAAGCCACGCAGTCCCAGGTTCTCGCGCCATGTTACCGGGGCTGTCTCAAGATGCAGGTCGGGCAGACGCCGCAGCAGCGCCTCGAAGGCAATCTGCCCCTCGAGGCGCGCCAGCGGCGCGCCGAAGCAGAAGTGACCGGCCCAGGCAAACGCGAGGTGCCGGTTGTCCTGGCGGCAAATGTCGAGCCGGTCCGGGTCGGGGAAACGCTCCGGGTCGCGGTTAGCCGCCCCCATTACCGCGATGACCGCCTGGCGCCTGCGGATGAGCTTCCCGCCCAACTCCCCGTCGTCCAGGGCCATGCGCGCCGTGTGCTGGCTGGGGCTCTCGTAGCGCAGCAACTCCTCGACCGCCGATGGGATCAGGGACAGGTCGGCCTGCAGCTTGGCCAGTTGATCCGGGTGGCGCAGCAGGCTCAGCATGCCGTTGCCGATCAGGTTGGTGGTGGTCTCCTGGCCGCCGACCATGGTCACGATGAGGTTGGCGACGATCTCGTCCTCGGTGAAATGATCGCCGTCCTGTTCGGCGACGATGAAGGCGCTGATGAGGTCTTCGCCCGGATATTCCCGGTGCGCGCGGACGGCGGCGCGGAAGTAGGCGCTCATCGCCTCCACGCTGCGCACGACGCGCGGGGCGCGCTCCGGATTGTGCTGAAAGTTGCCGAGCACCTCCGCGAAATCGGCCGACCATTCTTTCAATCGGTCGCGGTCGGAGGCCGGCACGCCCAGCATCTCGGCCGTGACGATGGCCGGCAGGGGATAGGCCAGGTCGGCGATCACGTCCATGCGCCCCCTGGGCCGCACGGCGTCCAGCAGGCTGTCCACGATCTCCTGGATGTGCGACCTCAACCTCTCTACACGGCGCGGCGTGAAGGCCCGAGACGCCAGACCTCGGACGCGCCCGTGCGCCGGCGGGTCCAGGAAGAGCATCTGGTGCACCATCACCTGCGAGATCGGCGCCAGTGCCTCCAGGCCCATGCCCCGTAGCTGGTCGGGCGTGGGCGTGCGGTCCGCCGAGAAGCGCTGAAAAACGGTCACCACGTCCGCGTAGCGAGTCACCACCCACGCGTGCAGGTAGGGGTCCCAGTGGACAGGGTCCTCCGCGCGCAGCCGGTGGTACAGGGGGTAGGGGTCGGCCAGGACCTCCGGGTCGAGCAGGCGGTAGAGGCTCAATGCCGGGTCAGGCCCGGAGCCGTTTCGATCTTTCATGGAGCTACACTCTCACGTTAACGATTGCAGTAACTGCCGGGTCTCGTCATCGGTCATCGCCTCCAGCTTGGCGATGATGAGCCGCGCGACCTCGGCCGCCAGTCCCGCCACCGTCGGCGTCTCGAACAGGCTGCGCAGGGTCAGGTCGACCCCGAAGGTAGCGCGCATACGGGTGATGAGCTGCGTGCCCAACAATGAGTGGCCACCGAGCATGAAGAAGTTGTCCGCGACGCCGACCCGCTCCAGGTTCAGCAGGGCGGCCACAATCTCAGCCACGCGCTGCTCGACAGGCGTCCGCGGGGACAGGTGCGGAGTATCCTGCTCCGTCATCATATTCTCCGCATCGGGCGCGGGCAGGGCCGCCCGATCCACCTTGCCGTTGGGCGTCAGCGGCAGCTCGTCCAGCCACACGAAGAGGGCCGGCACCATGTAGTCGGGAAGTTGGGCCCCGAGGAAGGCGCGCAGGGTACCCGCCGTCGTCGCGCGCGCGCCTGGGGCAGGGACGACATAGGCCACCAGGCGCTTGTCGCCAGCGGCCTCCTCGCGGGCCGCCACCACGCTTGTCCGGATCGCCGGATGCCTGTTTAGCGCGACCGCGATCTCGTTGGGCTCGATGCGGTAGCCGAGGATCTCGATCTGCTCGTCGATGCGCCCCAGAAATGCGAGCCGTCCATCCGGCAGATAGCGGGCCCGGTCGCCGGTCTTGTACAGGCGCGCATCCGGACTATCGGTGAACGGATCGGGGATGAACTTTTCGGCGGTCAGGGCGGGACGATTGAGGTAGCCGCGCGCCACGCCGGTGCCCCCGATGCACAGCTCGCCCGGCGCGCCGGCCGAGACCGGCCGCAGGTGCGCGTCCAGGATGTAGACCCGCGTGTTGTCGATGGGGTGCCCGATGGGCGGCGGGAGGTCGCCACGCTCGGCGGGGTCCACGGGCCCGGAGGTGGCCACGACGGTGCCCTCGGTCGGGCCATAGTTGTTGACCACCGTGAAGGGGAGGGCGGGCGATGGGTAGTGGTGGAGCGCGTCGCCCCCGGTCAGCAGCACCCGTAGCGCGACCTCGCGCGGCCACTCCAGCGCCATGACCTGCTCGGCCAGCGCGGTCGGCAGGAAGCCGATCGTGATCCTCCGCGCCACTAACCAGTCGCGGAGCGGCGCGGGCGCGCGCCGTGTGTCCTCGTCCACCAGGTAGACACTCGCCCCGACGGTGAGATAGGGCCATAGCTCCCAGCCGGCAGCGTCGAACGCCGGGCTGGCCAGGTGGGTGGCGCGGTCGGCAGCCGTCACCGCGAAGGCGCGCTGATGCCAGGACACGAGGTTCAGCAGATTGGCGTGGGTGATCTGCACGCCTTTCGGTTGGCCTGTGGAGCCCGAGGTGTAGATGACGTAGGCCAGCTGCGCCGCTACCAGGGGGACGGCTGGGACGGCCGGGGCCGCGTCGATGATCCGCGCGTCGGCATCCAGATCGACGACCCGCCACGGCCCGGCGGGCAGCCGGACGGCGACGCGCTGCCGCGTCACCAGCACCGGAACCCGCGCATCGTTCAGCATGAACGCCAGGCGCTCCGCCGGATAGGAGGGGTCCAGGGGGAGATAGGCTCCCCCCGCCTTGAGGATGCCCAACGCGGCCACCACCATTTCGATGGAGCGATCCAGACAGAGCCCGACGGGGATGTCCGTCCCCACCCCCAGGCCGCGCAGGTAACTGGCCAGGCGGTCCGTCCGCGCGTCCAATTCCTGGTAGGTCAGCGTGCGGTCGCCCTCCACCAGCGCCGCCGCCCCCGGCGCGGCGGCCGCCCGCGCCGCCACCGACTGGGGGGTAAAGACACCCCCCGGAGCAGCCCACCGGGCTGCATCCCGCGCCGCAAGGGGTCGCGGCTCCGCCTTCCCTGATCGAGGCCGGCCCTCGTCATGCCCCCCCGGCGCCACGACGGGCACCGCAAGGGCTTGTCGCTCACCCGCCCCCTGCGCGATGACCCCAACTCCAACGTCGCCGTCCATTGATCTGCCCCCTTCAGTCCTGCTCCGCGGTTCCAATGGGTCCTGTCGACTTGACCAATTATGGCCGTAAAGCCTTCGGCCAGGACCCTGTATCCAGCCATCACCCCGCTCGTTGATCGCCCCGACAAGTCTCAACAGGCGCCACTACGAGCGGTTCCGCGCGAATAAAGCGAACAGCTTTCAGGCATATCAGCGGGACCCAACGAAACCGTATCACAAGTGCTGGAGAGCCCCTTTTCGCTTGACAAACACAGCCCATTATACCCTTCTCCCGACCGCCGCCGCTCACTTATCGCATGTCGGGCCGCCGGTGACACCGTCCTGCGACGCGCATCGCGCGCGGCCCGCGTCCGCCGGGGAGTCCATTCGCGCACGATCGTGGTCAGCACGCGGCGACCGTCGCGCCAGGCGTTGAGGTTGCTTGTCCCATGGAGCCGGGGGGCCTCGTAGCTCGGGACCTCGCGGATGCGCAGCCCGGCCTTCGCCGCACGGATATTGATGAGGGTCTCGACCTCGAAGCCGTCGCAGTCGATGTCGATGTGGACCAGGCAGCGCCGCCAGAAAGCATTGTACCCGTAGCACAGGTCGGTGAAACGGGTGCCGTAGAGCGCGTTGACCAGCAGATTGAGCGCCCGGTTCCCCAGGTGGCGCGACCGTGTGATGTCGCCGCTCCCACCGCCCGGCGCGAAGCGCGTGCCCTTGGCCAGGTCGGCGTTGGACTGCAAGGCCGCGACGAAGCGCGGGATCTCGCTCCCGCTGGTCGAGCCGTCGGCGTCGAGCATCACCACCAGATCTCCTGTCGCGGCGTTGAACCCGTACCGCAACGCGTCACCCTTGCCGCGACCAGGTTGCGTCAGGATCCGCGCGTCGGGACGCAGCGCGCGCGTGACCGCGATCGTGTCGTCGGTCGAGTGGCCGTCCACGACGATCACCTCGTGGATGTCGGCGGGGAGGGTGGCGAAGACGTGGGGTAAGTTCCTGGCCTCGTTCAAAGTCGGGATGACGATGCTCATGCGGGGGGGGCGGCGCTGGCCTTCCGGACCGAGCGCGCGCCGCTCGATATGGAGGTCGGCGAGACTGCTGCATCGGCGGTCATGCGGGGCGGATGCATCCTGGCCCGCAGCCACGGACTCTGGTGTAACTGTCATGCTCATGCTACCTTGTTCCATGTTTCTCGTACCCCGCGTGGGAGGGTCCGCGCGGGACTATATCTTCTCTCTTAGTCTGGATTTCGCACGGTGATCGTTATCGTCAAGTGTGCGGCCTGGACTGGTCGTTTTCGCCGCCAAGCACGGCATCGGCAGCCGAAGATGCCGCCAAAACGAGTGACATTCCGGCATTGTCCCGGCGATTTTATCTCCGTGCGAAATCCAGACTTAGTTATCGGCTTTTTCACCCGACAACTTTAGTTAGCGGGGATATTGGTATGCTCCGGCGTCGATGACGCCTCGCTGCGACACCGCTGTACCAACGAAGTCATGCTTGAAACCGGCCGCGACGCTGGCCCAACTGCCCGCGGTGATCGCTGGGCTTGTGGGCCGCAGCTGCATCTGCCCGGCGGCCGCGTCCACGAACTGCGGGTTGGCCACCCGCGAGGAGGGGGACCGGCGGAACCAGATGGCGGGCTGTCCGTCCGAGCGCCAGTAGATGTTGTTGCCCTCATCGAACGGCTTGTCGGCGCACCCGATCGAGCGTTCGGCCCAGATGATGTTGTTATGCAGTGAGAGGACCGCGGGGCCGCAGCCGCGCCCGCACTGCACGGCGTAGCTGCGCCGGCCTGTCAGATAGACCGTGTTGTTGTAGGCCCGCGTGCCGTATACCGGGCCGTCGTTGTCTCGCAATCCGTACAGGACGAGGAAGTTGGCGATATCCTCGTCCGCGCGCACGACGTTGTAGGCGAAGGTGTGGCGGAATCTGCGCCTATCACCCACCTCCGCGAAGTTGTTGTTCTGGACGGCCGTATTGTAGGCGATCAGGTTGTCCCGGCCGCCGTAGACATCGACGGCGGCCCCGTCGCGCCCGTAGAGCGGCGAGCACATGTCGCTGCCCGCGATATAGTTGTGGAAGACCAGGTTCGCGTCGCCACTGAGCACGACGCCCACCCCGCCGGAGTCCGACTTCCCGTTGATGCTCTTCATGTGGTTCCGTTGGGTTCTGCTGACTTGACATGTTATTGACGAAAGACCTTCAGGTACGGCGCGCGGATCGCGGCGCTGTCGGCCGCTTCGACGGTCCTGGGCTCTCGAAGGGGTGGAAAATCGATGCCGCTGAGTGGTCGAAACGAACAGCTTTCAGGCACCTCAGCAGGACCCAACGGAACCACGACCAGTTCCCTGAGTGTGGATCACGCTCAACAGCGTCATCGAAAGAGCGGGAGAGCCTGGACGTGTTGGCGAGGTCTGCTATGCCTCGGGTGAACTCCGTAGCGTCTTTACAGCCAACATATGCATGCTATCTATGTGTGTTCTTTCTACTACTGCCCGAGGCCCTGTGTGCTGCGCAGGGTCCTGTGGTCGGGGGTGAAGAGCGTTTGCTCGGCCACGATGCCGTCTCCGTTGGCCGTCTGCACCACGATACCGTGCTGGCCTGTCAAGCCCCGCACCGTTCGGTTAACGTCGAAGGTGTAACGGGCGGACGGCTGCACGTAGACCCGCTTGCGCACCGTCCGCCCGTTGCTTCCATAGAACGTGACGTTGACCGGCACAGCCGTGCTATAGGGGTTGTAGAGCAACACGAACTCGCTCGTTCCGGCCGTCTCCCCATCGGGGAAGCTCCAACGTCTCCCGACGCCACTGCGTCCGAAGACGTCCGAGCCGGCGATGTGCGCCACGTTGGGCGAGCCAAAGTACTCTGGCTGCTCCACCACGATGGCGCGGTCGCTCGTCACCACCGAGGCGATCCCGCTAGCGTTAAAGACGTCGTTAAGCTTGATGGTCGCACGACTGCGCGGCGCGACGGTGGCGGTGCGGTGGCCCAGCGTGCCGCCGGTCGGGCCGTAGAAGCGTGCCATGACATGCGCCGCCGCGTCCCCAGGATTGAGGATAGTCAGGAAGGCCTGGAAGCGGTTGACTGTGGTGCCCTCGGCAAAGATCCAGGACGTCGCTGCCGCCGCCGTGCCCATGCCCGTGGTCAAGCCGTAGCCACCTGAGCTAAAGGTGAGCGTGCGCTCGACCACAATGGGGTGGCTTGAGGTCGCGATCACGCTGAGCGAGCGGCCCGGCAGCAGGTGGTTCACGTCGACCACGCTGTGGGTAGCGGGTGGGACCTGCACAGTCACGGTTCGGCCCCGCTCGCCGCTGGAAGGGAGGAGCTGCAACTGGACGTCGGCCGCGACGCGGGGATCCGGGTTGAGGATGGCGATGGTCTCATGGAAGGTGAGGCCGGTGTAGCCCTCGGCGAAATACCAACGCGTGTTGAGGCCCGCGACGCCAAGAATAGTATCGCCGTCCCTGCCATAGCGGTTGGTAGTGAGTTGGACCGCAATGGCGCGGTTGGCCTGCACGACTAGGCCGAAGGAGCCGCTGCGGTTGACCAGGTCGCTCACCAGCGCGGTGCGCTGGCTGTGCGCGGCGACGGTCACAAACGCCGTGCTCGTGGCAGGACTGGCGCTGCCCTCCCACCCATTCTTCACATGGCGGTTAAATACGTCGGCCGCGAGGACGGCGTTGGTGGCGGAGGTCACACGCAAGTCAGCAAAAGACACCAGTACAGACGCATTCGTGCTTTTCCCTGACAGGTACGCTCGCAGCCCGACGGATCCCGCCTGTTGCAATTTGGGCTCTGAATCAGCCACACCGTACTGCCAGTGGCTCGGTTCGACCTGGCCCACTGGCCATACCTTCATACGCAACCTCGTTGGCGCTGTACCCATCACCTGTAGCCGCATCCACAGAGCCGTAGTGGGCCTGTAGATCAGGCCCGGCACCACGACCTCTCTGCCCAGATTGGTCTCCACATTGGCGAGCACCTTCGTCACCTGGATATGCACCCGCCCCCCGTTGTCCAGGCGCATCTTGCCGCGGTACTCGTTGCCCCCATGCGTATTGCTGCGGACGAGTTCATACACGTACTGCCCGCCCCCCGTTGCCCGCTTGTTGGTCGCCACGCGCACGGTTTCATCCACGTTCATGGCTGCTATGCGGGAAAGATAAGCGGCACGGTTGGCCCGGGCTGCTCGGAGAGTGATCGTCCCGGCGGAGCCATTCACGGCAAAGTCCGCTGGTGGGCCGGCCAGAGCATAGGGACCGCCCGCCTCAGCGGCCTGGAAGTAGAAGGTCAGGCGGACGCGCGCACTCTGTGTGGTCGCATTGAGCAGGTCAACGCGGGCCTGCGTGTTGGGATCGCTCACGCCACCGGCGAAGTAGAACTCCGTGGCGCCGCCAAGCCCGCGGAGGGACGCAAGGGCAATGCGGCGGCTGCTGTTGCCGAAGGCGCTGAGTGTGTTAGCGCCGATCAGGAGCGCGGACGGAACGGGTGCCTGGACCCTAAAGCGGCCGCCGCGGTCGGCGGTGAGAGTAAGCGGCAGGGCTTCGCCGTTGAGGGCGAAGGTAATGTGCTCGCTGGCGCTAAAACGGGATCCGGAGAGAGTCATCTGCTGGCTCGTACGAACTGCACTGGGGCTGATAGCAAGATGCGCAGCACTGAGATGCCGGGTCTGCGTAGCCGGCCTGCTGACCGTCGTGCGGGTGTTGGTGGCCGTCGGCACACTGATGCTTGTGGGCGTGGCCGTTGCCATCGACGAGGTAGTCGGGATTGCGGTCCCCGTCGTGGTCGCCGTCCCCGTCGTGGTCGCCGTCCCCGTCGTGGTCGCCATGGGCGTGCGCGTCGGGGTTGTTGTCCCCGTGTTGGTCGCGGTCACGGTCGGGGACGTTGTTGCGGTGCCCGTCGCCGTCGCCGTCGCCGTCGCCGTCGCCGTCGCCGTCCCCGTCCCCGTGGCCGTCGCCGTCGCCGTCGCCGTCCCCGTGGCCGTGGGCGTCGCTGTCGCCGTGCGCGTCGGGGTTGCTGTCCCCGTGTTGGTCGCGGTCACGGTCGGGGACGTTGTTGCGGTGCCCGTCGCCGTCACCGTCGCCGTCGCCGTCCCCGTGGCCGTGGGCGTCGCTGTCGCCGTGCGCGTCGGGGTTGCTGTCCCCGTGTTGGTCGCGGTCGCGGTCGGGGACGTTGTTGCGGTGCCCGTCGCCGTCGCCGTCGCCGTCGCCGTCGCCGTCCCCGTGGCCGTGGGCGTGCGCGTCGGGGTTGCTGTCCCCGTGTTGGTCGCGGTCGCGGTCGGGGACGTTGTTGCGGTGCCCGTGCCCGTGCCCGTGCCCGTGCCCGTGGCCGTGTTGGTCGCGGCCGCGGCCGCGACCGCGGCCGCGACCGGGGTCATGGTCGTCGTGGGGCACGGCGGTGCTTGCAAATCCGTGACACGTAAATCGTCGAACGAGACCTGGATGGGCGCGTTCGAGACCGTTGATCCCAGCATGGCCCCCAGCCCCACGCTGCCCGGCGCTTGCAACGCTGCCTGGCTATCGGTGACGGTGAGATTCCAGGCGACCG
>JAABUZ0100004455.1_pt1 | contig 19307 bp, 21 predicted proteins | sample 5562091 | NCBI WGS metagenome assembly JAABUZ01 (sample SAMN12813069, study PRJNA571459) | rock metagenome | isolation source: Antarctica rocks | place: Antarctica: Victoria Land, Linnaeus Terrace sud | collected 2015-12-21 | reverse complement strand
CAAGGGCAAGCATGTTGAGAATCAGACCGGGGTTCGGACCGACAGCCTGACGTACGGATTGCATAAATGTCTCTTGGTGGAATATGATTAATGACTGAGAATTGACGTGCGAGAAGTAGACCTTGATTAAGCCCTGTACCAAATCCGGGGACAAAACGTCCGAGAATCCGCTACTCGAGGGGACAAGTGCAGAGAGCTTAGGAGCTAGTTCAGACCGTCTCTTTGTGCGCCGCGTCGTAGATGTGACGTAAACTCATTCGACTTGATGCTCCCGACAGTAGCTGCAGACTGGCTGAATACCACTGCATTTGGTCTTTTTGAGGCGACAAGTCGTGCAGGCAATTGGAAGACGCCGCCGCTCTGTGCCAGCCTTGGTATATCAATTATGGCCTTATTCGCCATGCATTTCCTCCATCCAAGAACCGTCCCTGTCCTGATTATCGTGACTAGCAAAGGGTGCGGGCGGGAAATGGATACGTGCGGAATTGCCGATGCGGGGCACGGGTGCGGCATTCGACGGCCGAATTCCGCAGCCCAGTGTTGCGAGAATAAAGACACGTGGGACTGCCGAAGTGTAAAACTCCCGAAATGGGATATTATGATCAAATCTGACGAACAGCACTTATTGACGAGCGCGCGGCATATCATTTCTGGCAGTAGTACCGCAATACGGTGCCTTGGCTTGTACAGGATGGAGCAAATATTGGAGTTCTTAAAAATTTACTCCTTTCATTTGAGTAGTGTCGCAAGGCACTTTAATCTATCTCTCTAAGAATATTGATACATATCTGAAATCATCTGCAAAAGCAACAGCGATCTCTTCTAACCCCCTCTATTTCGTTTCCGGCAGGATGACACTGACGAGTACTTCACATCCTATGCATCGGAAAAATGCGCTCTTCGTTCATTTTGACCTTCAAAAATTCTTCAGGGGCATGGTGCACTCACTGCTATGGGAGAGGAAGACAACTCAGCCCAATGCAGCATCATATACCGTGTAGATTATTTCTTGAGCTTCAGAATATTTTCCATCAATCTTTGCTGCCAAAGCTTAGCTAGCCAGGGTACCCTCCCTCCTGCTCTTCGATTTCAGGCCACAGTAGTCGATGCATACTCTCGAGCACGCCGGTTCTCATATTGGCAGGCCGGGACCAGAACTCATCGTTACCCTCATCGAATCTGCGTCGAGGAGCTTCAATATCACTGTCGGTGTAACCCTCATCACCTTTGTGACGGCGTGAAAAGACCCCAGTCAGAGGCGGTACCACTGTATACGCTCGGAGACGATTTTTCTCTACCATATTTGCGAGCGTAATATCTAAAGGATCACTGACTTGCCGAGTGGTACTGTAGAGAACCTTGGCCGCACCACGTTGCGAAATAGCATATGACCAGCTGCATACTGGACTTCTTGATTTTTGAATGATCCGATGGCCAGATGGACTGTCGGGTGTCGGGAGCGACAGATTGGCATACTCAAATATTTGTAGAGTGGCTTCGAGGCAACGATCTACAAACGGGGTGTATGGGTCTTCGTAGACATATGCATCATTCGGAGTCCCCTCTAGACACCAACCAAGGAAAAGAACATCCCAAGCCTCTGAGCACCAAGGGTCGTTGGGTGTTGGCACAATTGTGCTGTTTTGTGCAATAAAATGCACAAGGCCCTGGCGAAAGAGCCGCAAAGAATCCACAAAATTGATATCCCAATCTGTATCGTCTTCGAGAATTAGCGCACTCTTCCAATCCTCGTCAAGCATTTTTTGATACGCATTCATGTGAGATCGAATAGCCCCAATATGTTTCTCTGCGGCGCCATTGTACGGTCGCGGCATTCCCCTTTCTGTTGAGGAGCGCACTCCTGGTAACAGGCTAATGTCGACGCCGGTCAGCCTTCCAAGGAGAGAAAGAGTATCATGTTTGTCCAATCTCTCGGGTAAGTTCAATCCCAAAATCTTGCGAAATCCAAGTGTGCGGTTCTTGATGATTTCATCAACAGAAGTGTCGGAGGTGGATAGTCGAGGGAAGGCTGGTAGCGACTCCCCGGAGGATCTGACGGCGAGGTATAGAAGGAGTGTGGCGGCAAAAGGAGCAATCAGCAAAAGTCGATTCAGCGACATCACTCAGTTTCACACATACTCATTCATTGTAAGAGGCCAGGGGTAAAAAAGAAGTGGTGTGCAACAGCTCTCATCTCGCTACGTGGGTGGAGCGTCATTTCCGGTACGAATGGCTAAATGTCTGCTTTCGGCAATTTTACCCGCCACCACGCAACCGTGGGCTGAGGAGATGGCAGCCGCACCACAATGAGTCGTGAATAAATTGCTCGGCCGGTCGAATTGGGAAGGAAAATTGGTCGTGGTAAAAAGCTCAAGCACTTCGTTAACGGCTTGTAATTGAGATGGAGATGTTTTGCGGCTGAAATTTAGCCTCTAGGGTATCTCTACATTGTTTTACAAAAGTATACTGATCCAGTCTTCCAGACTAACATTTCGGTGTAAGAATCCAGTCCCAAATGTATGGATAAAGCATGAAACTTTTTGTTTTTGACTTAGGAGTGCAGAGGGGTAGAGGCAATCACATTCTCCTCTTTTTGACTTAGGAGTGCAGAGGGGTAGAGGCAATCACATTCTCCTCTTCATCCACACACTCAAAGTTGTAGCGAGAGAGATAGTGAGGGATAGCACTCAGTTGCGGCCCATACCGCGCCGAGTTGTCGTAGAGCTCAAACAGTGGCACCGCCAGCAGCTTCATATTCTTGGGCACCGCCAGAACTTTGCGTCGCGGCAGGCCGATGAGGTAAAGTTTCTTGCACTCCTTGGGCCGGGTGACGTGGGGAGGGACGAAGGGGTACATGAAGGTCTCAAAGTTAGGTCTCCACCACTGGGCCAGACAGTCGCGGATGTGCCAGCTTGTGTTTTCAGGGTTGGGCTCGAATTGGTTGCCGACGGGTGCCAGCCGTTCGTTTAAGCGAGCAGAGAAGCCTGCCTCCTCGTCTGCCTCTTCTGGGCGCAAGTAGTCACCCGGCAGCTTGAAGAAGGCATTTGCGATTTGTAGCATGAGAATGTGAGGGTGGCCGTGTTCGTGGCATACAAGAATCGCTTCGCAGGTGCGCCGCATGCCATACTGAGTGTAGTGGTCCTGTAGGCGTTGCAGGCGGGCAGACACAGAGGGGTCCTCCTCTGGCTGCGCTTCCTTCGTCCCAAAGGTGTAGTTGCTCAGCGGATAGAGGCGCACAGTTTCCTTCTGGTGCGCCTGGAAGGGCGGCGGCGTAGGCGGGACGAGTTTGGTGTGGCGAGCAACCTGTGTGATGGTGGTCATGAAGGGGAAACCGTGTCTAATAATTGGGGGGTGGAATGAACGCACATGGAGATGGGAAATGGGCAGACGTAAATGGTGGCGAGGCGGATGAAGAGGATGAAGAGGAGAGCGAGACTGCGCAAGAGGAGACAGACTTCTACGCCGTCTTGAATATCCCGCGAGACGCTAATCCTGCCCAGATTCGGGGGTCCTTTCATCGCTTATCCCTACGCTTTCATCCAGACAAGGCCAGCGAATCCTCAACCATCTTCCCGCGTATACAAAGGGCCTATGAAGTTCTCAGCTCACCAGAGTCCCGCAAAATGTATGACATGTATGGCGAAAGTGGTCTGCAAAAAGTCACTGTACATGCAGGCAAGAGTCTCGATAAAGAGTGGGAGGAGAAGATCAAAAGGGAGAGTCAAAACTCATTGGAAGCGCTTGTTGATTCGCGCGGCACTCTGAAAATCAATTTAGTGTTCGCACGTCTGGGTTCTCCCACACCTTGGATCATGTTACGGTCCCTGTATGCGGCCCATTCCTTTCACATCCCCGTCAATCTTGGCCTTCCTTCTACTATGCCAGCACCGACTACCATACAGGTCGGGGCTGCACTCTCTGCCAGGACGGCTGCTACCCCAGCAAACCACGCCGAACAGTCGGCCGTCTCCTTAGAGCTCAGACACACCTATTCCCCAGCAGCCAGTTTCAGCTTCCGTGTTTCTCCTCTTAGTCGGGAATGGTTTGGTTCCACCGATCTCGTTCACGAAAAGTCGGGCTCCTTTGCACAAGCACAACTTGCGTCTGGGCGGCCTATGCTTGTACTCGGGACAAGGCTCACAGCATGGGCTGCGTATTATGTGAGGATCGCCGAAGACGGAATCTCAGTTGGCTTGCGTAGCGACCAATGGACTCTAGAGACCGGTATCATATATATCAAAGGAAGCATCAAGCAAAAGGTAGGCCAATTTGTCTTTCGCGCTGCAGCAACAGTTGGATTGGGAATCATCGACTTTGGAGTCGGCGTGTCGAAGCGGTTCGGTTTGGCGCGTTTTGGTTTGGCCTGGGGTTTTGGAGTTGGTGGTATTCGATTCACTTTGTCCTGGAGTCGGTTGGGTCAGAAGGTCTCGTTCCCACTCGTCTGTCAAGAACACCCTGATGCTCAAGTACTGGGAATAATGATCGTTGCGCCTCTTTTACTTTTTGGAATCACGGACCGGTACATTGTTGCTCCACATCTTGAACGGCGACGACGGACGAGAGTCGTGGAGAGGCGGAGGGACCTGCAGCAGGCGATGGAATTAAGGCGCGAAGAAGCATCAAGGGCTATGGAAGGCGTGCAAAATACTCTCACTGCTCAGCAAGAGTTGGCACGCAAGGAGGGTGGCCTTTGTATCTTGTCCGCAAGGTATGGCTCCCACGCAGAAAATGCAGACCTGACATTTGCTCTCATGGCCCTCGTGAACAAAAGCCAGCTGGTGATCCCGGCGGGTTTCTCCAAATCCAGGCTCGTTGGATTCTACGACCCTGCTCCGCTTGTGAAGAAGCACCTCGTTGTGGTGTATGAATTTCGAGGAAAGCGTGCGCGAATAAAAGTGGGAGACATGCAAGCCCTGACCATTCCAATGCAGTCACATATGCTGACATGATTGAAGGCATAGCAATATAGCATACATGGCATACTTAATCTAAAATCATCCATTGAGCGTGGCTGCGTGGATCGCTGGATAGCGATCACCGCCCACAGTGATATTCTTCAATAGCTCATCGATCTCTGCAAGTTCCTGCTGCGACAGTCGAACCTTCGTTGCCCCGAGATTATCATTCAAACGCTCGACACTCGTGGTGCCAGGAATTGGAATCACTGTACCCTTCTGATGAGCGACCCACGCAATGGCAATTTGAGCAATAGTCACGCCCTTCTTCTCTGCGATCTTCTTCACCTGGTCCATCAGCTGAATGTTTTTAGGGAAGTTTTCCTCGCTGAATCTGGGAAATGTAAGTCTCAAGTCCTTTGGGTCGAAATCCTCCCGAGAGCGAATGCTGCCAGCGAGAAAGCCGCGCGCCAAGGGTGAGTAGGCAGCTATAGGTATTCCATGCTCCGCACAAGCATCCACAATGCCGTTGGACAATGCATCAGTGGTGAAGAGGGAGAGCTCAATCTCGGCTAGATCGATTTTGGCTACTTTTGCTGCCTTGTGAATCGTTGCAGCACTTACCTCCGACAGCCCAATCCCGCAAATCAATCCCTCCTTGCGTAATTTGTCTAGTGCACCCACCACACTCTCGACATCAGTGCCAGGTGGAAGTCTCGCGGGTAGAAAGACGTCAATAGCGTCAAGGCCAGTCTCTTGCAGTATATTTTCAATGCTTGAGCGGAGGTTGGCAGGGGAGAGATCAAACTGATAGTTGTGCCTTCCGTTGACAAATTTGAGACCGCCTTTGATGGCGAAAACGGCCTTCTTAGCTGCCTCCGGTTGTTCCTCGAGAAATCGCTTTAGAAGCTTGAGGTTCGCATATGAATTGTCCGGGGTTCCGTAGAACTCTGCGGACGACCATAGTGTAGCTCCTGACTCGAGTGCCTGGGTAAGAACCGCAAAAGCCTGGGCGTCTGGAGTTTGCGTGGGTCGGGTTGTGAGGGACATGAGGCCGAAGCCTTCAGGTCCGACTTGCTTGCCTGTAATCGTAGCCATTACTTGATCAAGATGTATTGTGGAGGATGAAAATAAGATGATGGACGGGGCTGTCGGGATCTATTTATGCATGCGCCAATGCGAAGTAGTCGGAGTTCCGCAGTTCATCCGTAGTTCATCCGTAGTTCATCCGATGGCCCAAACAGGGCCCAATCCACGTACCATTGATATTGCCAATTGGATACCTACATCACCACACGGCAGGCTCAATTAAGACCAGGCCTGTACTTTGTCTTTTCATACTGATCAGTCTTTGGAGGCAGGACGTGGACGGTAAAGACCTCTCGGGCAAGGTGGGCGAGGCCGCGACGCCTCGCCGAACTATTTCCCAATTGGTGTCTGCAGCTCGAAATGTTTACGTTAGGATTGCTACAGGAATACTTCATGTGAAATCATCCATCAAGCACAGCTGAATGAGCTGCTGGATAACGATCACCGCCCACATCGATTTTCTTCAACAGCTCATCAATCTCTGCAAGATCCTGCTGCGACAATCGAACCTTCATAGCCCCAAGATTGTCATTCAACCGATCGACATTCGTGGTGCCAGGAATGGGAATCACTGTACCTTTCTGGTGAGCGACCCAGGCAATCGCAATTTGTGCAACCGAGACTCCTTTCTTCTCTCCCAGCTTCCTCACCCGTTCAACTAGCTCGAGGTTCTTGGGAAAGTTCTCCTCACTGAATCTGGGGTAGCCGAGTCGGAAGTCGCCCTCATCAAAATCTTTCCGAGAACGAATGCTGCCAGAGAGTAGACCTCGTGACATGGGCGAATAGGCCGCGATGGGTATTCCATGCTGCGCACAAGCATCCACAATGCCGTTGGACAATGCATCGGTGGTAAAGAGCGACATCTCAATCTCGACTAAATCAATTTTGGCTACTTTCACAGCTTTGTGGATCGTTGCAGCACCTACCTCAGACAATCCAATCCCATGAATCAACCCCTCCTTGCGTAATTTGTCTAAGGCGCCCACTACGCTTTCAACGTCAGTGCCTGGCGGAAACCTTCCCGGTAAATAGATGTCAATCGCGTCGAGGCCAGTTTCCCGCAGCATGTTTTCAACGCTGGTGCGGAGACCAGCAGGGGAAAGATCCATCTCATGTGAAATCTTTCCATCAATAATCTTTATTCCGCCCTTGATGGCCAGTACCGCCTTCTTGGAAGCACCTGGCTGCTCTTTGAAGAATCGATTAAGAAGCTTGAGATTTGCAGTCGGATTATCCGGAGGTCCGTAGAACTCTGCAGAAGACAGAAGCGTGGCTCCTGACTCAAGGGCCCGAGAGAGTACTGCGAAAGCCTGAGCATCTGGAGTCTGCTTGGGACGCCACGTGAAGGACATGAGGCCAAAGCCTACGGTGCCAACTCTCTTTCCCGTAATCGTGCTCATGGTGTATCGAGATGACGTATGTGAGTGAAAGTGGAGGTGATTATTGAGATGGCTTTAAGGGTCAATTTATGTAGTCAAGTTCATCCAAAGGAAACTATCCGATCGGGGAGTCCGTCGGCTGATCTTTGGCCCGGCAATTTACACGGCACAGAGAATCCTCTACACCAAAACGAATTATGCAGTGCTTTGTTCATCACAGGATAAGGATTTTACCGGCTGTCCCCATGAACATGTCCTTTAATGCGGTGACAAGACCATAGGAGCACTATCGTTGACTCAAACGCCCGCGACCGTACATAATTGTCTATCCTGTTTTATGGACCGTACTATGCCCTACACGAATCGGGGTTTCTCGTGTGAGTCTGACTTGGGGGTTCGCCTTCAGCAGGCCAGTGATGGACACTATTGGCTGGATTGTCCATTGACGCCCTTCCAGCAAGCTTTTCCTTTTAACAAGTTGCTAGTAAAGTAATTGATGACTGTAGCGTAATATTGACATTGAGTATTGCTTTGCTTAGCGCATTCAACCCTGAGTGGGACACGATAAGTGACGATTTTAGCTAGTCTGCGTTGAGCACTGCATGCGATGTACCCTCGTACGCCGAATAACGTACATCAGGGGAGTTGTACGCTCCTACCAGACGAATGCAAGCGCAAGCAAAAATGGAGACAAGATTGCGGAGAGAGTTACCTCCGTGGCCATGGATCGGATGCGGAACTTTTGCATTATAGCTCACATTGATCATGGCAAGTCTACGTGTGCGTGGTGCACATAAGTGAGAGGCTAACCCCAGTGTCAGATCGTCTGCTGGAAAAAACGGGGGTCATCCCCAAGGGTAAGCAATTCCTGGACCGGCTTGCTGTGGAGCGAGAGCGTGGCATCACAGTGAAGGCACAAACGTGCAGTATGCTATTCCACTACAAAAGCAAGGACTACCTTCTGCACCTCGTCGACACACCTGGTCATGTTGACTTTGCCGCGGAGGTAGCTCAGAACATGGCGAGCTGTGATGGTGCATTGTTGCTGGTCGACGCTTCCCAAGGCGTGCAGGCCCAGACGCTTGCCAATCTTCGGACTGCAGTTGGGGCTGGCCTGGTAGTCCTACCACTCATCAATAAAATCGACCTTGTTTCTGCGGATGTGGCTCGCACAACCGCCCAGGTCGAAGAACTCGGACTCATGCATAAGCCTCTCCTTCTTTCCGCGAAAACAGGAATCGGTATCGATGCCATCTTGCCGTGGGTTGTCGACAATATTCCTCCTCCCAAAGGGTCCACACAGAAGCCGCTAAGATTTCATCTTGTGGACTCGTGGTTTGATGCATTTGCCGGCGTCATCTTGCTCATCCGTGTACTCGACGGCGTTCTTGAGCCAGGCCAAAAGATTTTCTCCACATTCTCCCAAAAGTTGTATAGTGTCGCGCAAGTTGGAATCATGCACCCTGATCAGATCCCGACCGTCAATCTGTCCGCAGGACAGGTTGGGTATTGCATACCTCGAATGAAGAGTGTTCGCGAAGCCATTGCGGGCGACATCTTCACTCATCCTGATCATCGAGCCTATGTGGATGCTCCTGTTCTGGTAACCGCTAAACCGATGGTCTTTGTCGGAGCCTTTCCACTTGAATCATCAGAGTTTTCAAGGCTGGATGAATCCATCGGTCGGCTTGCACTGAATGATCGCTCCATCACTGTTAGTAAAGAGGCATCGTCTGCATTAGGTCAAGGCTGGCGAATTGGGTTTCGTGGGACTTTGCACGCCAGCGTCTTCCAAGATCGATTGCGACAAGAACATGGAGGTCGCGTCATCATTACCCGTCCTACTGTTCCTTACAAGATTTTGTCTTCTGTTGGCGAGACGATTGTTTCCAAAGCTGATGAATTTCCGGATGCAACGCAAGACGAAATACTCGAGCCTGTGGTTGATGCAACAATGGTATTTCCCTCGTCTCAGCTTGGCCGCGTTATTGACTTGTGCGAAACGTATCGCGGCAACCAATTGGACATCACCTACTCGGCGCATAGCCACGAGCAAGTTAAAATTATTTATCGCATTCCTCTAGCTCAGCTTGTCGATGGGTTCTTTGATAAACTCAAAAGTCTTACGCAGGGCTACGCAACTCTTGATTATGAAGAAGCAGGCTGGGCGCACGCAGATGTGGTCAAGTTAAAGCTGCTAGTCAATCACGTCCCGATTGACGCCCTCTCTGCGATTGTTCACCATTCTCAGGCGGTAAGATGGGGCCGAGAATGGACGAAACGATTAAAAGAGATGATTCCACAACAACTATATGTTATTGCCATTCAAGCAGCTATTGGGTCTAAGGTAGTTGCACGTGAAACTCTGTCTGCACGACGAAAGGATGTCACTGCGAAACTCTATGGGGGTGACATCACGCGGCGAATGAAGTTGCTGGAGAAACAACGCCAGGGCAAGAAGAAGCTCACCCAAGTGTCTACGGGTGCACTTTCGCATGAGACGCTCTCCAATTTCCTAAAGGAATGAGTGGATGGAGAAAGTGATTTAGTGTACATAGGACCTAGAAAGAATTCTAACTATCTTCCTGGCCTCCTTGACCATCTTGGTTTGGATTGCGGTTGCCCCCCATGAACTGGGAGGCAATATTACGTATCGCTGGATCCTGCATCATTTGCGAGATTTGCGACATGTCTGGCATCCCTCCCCCACCTCCAGAAAACTGACTTGCCATTTCCGCAACACGCGGATTACTCATAAGGTTGCGGCCGGCATCTGAGTTCATGAAAGACTGCGCCATGTTTGCAATTGCAGGGTTGTTCATGATGGACGCCAGGTCTGGCATTCCACCTCCTCCCCCGCCGCCACTACCGCCCCCTGCGCCACCTCCGCCAAACATGCCAGCAAGGGAGGCCAAGTCCGGTCCGCCGCCTCCACGGCCTGTCGGGGTAGCCGATCTCTCATTGCTACCTCCCTCGCTATCCACTTTACGCTTGGCGGTCTCATAGCCACGCTTCATTGCCGGACTCGCCGAATCATTTCCGCCTTCAGCTTCGATGCCGCGTTTGTAAGCATCCATGGCTGCTTTGGCATCTCCCAAACCCAGCCGCGCCAGACCTAGCCGAGAGTAAGCTTTCGCAAATTTTGCGTCTGCGTTGATGGCCGCCTCTGCGTCTGCGGCCGCCAACGAATGGTCGCCGCTCTGCGAATACGCCGCGGCACGGTTTGAGAGGTAGACGGGTGTATTTGGAGCAATAGAGAGTGCTTTGGAGTACTGCTCGATGGCAGCAGTAAAGTCGTTTTTGCTCATGGCAGCATTCCCCGCAGCCTTGAATTCGTCAGCCTTTGCAAGGTCAACTTCCTTCTTGCTAGCCGTCGATGGACTCGCCTGATCCGTACTCTGCTCGCCCATCCTGTTCTTCTTCTTCGTTCTCTCGAAAACAGAGTATATCGAGAGTAAGTTCTGGCCGCCGAGGATGGCCTTGCGAGCCGCAGTATCTTCAGGGTTCACACCGAATGCACCAGCAATGCACTGCACTGCAACGTCTATTGATTCCTTCTCGTCCTCAGCAACACTTCCATCCTTGCACGAAGTCTGCAGGAAGTCCACGATCGCAAACGCCAGGTTGCGCTGCGTTTCGCGATGAGGAGTCGTCATTGTGGGTCGATTTGCCAGCAATCAGGCCAGCAACGCGCCTACGGAAAATAAGCACATTCATAAATTATATTCGCACTATCGCGAGCTTCCGGCCATTGATGCTAATCGCTTCCACCTTTTTATCTACTTCCTCAAGATCCAGCGAGTTGGAAGCGCCTTTGTGCGTTGAGTGCCTGAGCGTGAGCGGAAAGGGATACTCGTTGGGATCTTCTTCCTCGGGAAGTCGAAATCTCACGTAGTCTTCTGTGCTCAGCCCCTGACGCCCCTCCTGCAGCGTCCCGAAATCTCCAGGCGTCATCATGCCCGATGGGTCCTTTGGAGATCCAGGGACCGAGAGTGGTCTCGAGATCTTTGTCTCGGCCACATCGAAATTTGGAAACTCATCCGTGTCGAATGAGTCGGGGTAGGCCCTTCGAAGTGCCAGCTGTCTTGCTTTTATGTATTCGAGTCCCATTCGCTTCCAGTCCAGTAAATCAGACAGACGTTCCACCCGGTTGCGCTGATTTATACGTGCTCGTCGGGTCTTTTGCGTAAAGTCGAACATGTAGGACGTCAGTTGATCCACCGATTCGTCAATACTTTTGAGGCGCCGATCGACAATGTAGATACCGTAGTCGCTACTGTTCTCAATGAGTTCCTCACAGTAGTTGCCAAACCCTGACAGATTTGTGGTGATTGATGGCACACCCATGACGGTACATTCTGCAGGCGTATAGCCCCAAGGCTCGTAGTAGGAAGCAAATACCCCCAGATGACATCCTCTCACAAAATCTTCATAATCAAGCCCGAGGATGGGGTTATTGGAATTCAGAAACTCTGGGTGGAAGACAATTTTGACTCGGTCAGATGAGGCGTTAAATAGTTGCACCCGTCGAATTTGGTTGAGGACGGGGTCGTTCGAATCGTCTGCCATGTTGTGGGTGGTGATTGGTGGCAGGCCAGTGCGCTTTAATGCAAACACCCTCCGCTTGAGGAGGATCTTATCTTGGCCGCTCAATAACTGTGTTGCATCGGGAAGTTCGCTGCCTGCCTCGCCAGTATACCGCGCCGCGTGTTCAAAAATCCGTTTCTGAACATTTTTGGCCACATCAGCCACAGTGTCGTCGAGAGCCTTTATTACTGCCTGTCCTTGCCTCTACAGTGTAACTGTGCGTAGCTGCCGGGAGTATGATGAACGCTACCACGGTAGTTTTGGTGCCTGAAGCCTTCATTTGGTAGTTGAGCCGAGCAAGTGACTCAATAAACATATCCACACCTTTGTTTCTGTATTCGTAGCGACCAGCGGTAAAGAAGTAGAGAGTGTTGTCTAGATCAAAGTCATAGTGTCCGTAGAAGTGGCCTCGCACAAACTCATTGATCTTATTTTTGTTCATGGCATGCAGATTCTGAAATTCGTGCATGGCTGAGAATTTGACCACGTTTAGACCGTTTGGAAGGACTCCGTCTGGTTTTCTCTTCAGCAGATGCTCGCTCTCGTAGGCTGTGATATGCGAGACGGTCGTGAATACATCTGCGGAATGGGCAGCAGCTCTTTCGATACAGTAGCGATGATAGATTCCTCTTTTCCCCGCCTCATGATCCACATCAAAATGCTGGAGGTTGTTGTAGAAGTCGACGCTGCCCGCGCACAGATATCGTCCGAGCAGGGTTGCATGGGTGGTGAAGATCGTAGTCACATCAATCTTTCGGTTTCTGCAAAGCGGCAGTGCTACTCCAGCCAACCATTCGTGGAAATGGGCGACAATGGCTCGCTCTGTTTCGTGACAGGTCAATTCTCCCAGAAACCATGCAACCAAGTATCCAAATACGATCGCTTCTGAAGTCTCGCCATCACTTGGTGGAGATGGAATGCCAGCAACATTCCACAAGTCCGCTTTCCATTCATCGAGGTGGCTGTATGCTGATCCTGTGTCGAACAGGAGCACCCGCGGGGCACCCTCAATCAACCATCTTCCATACAAGTACCGGATCCCATGCTTTCCCATCTGCTCTAGGGTCGTCTGCAGTGTAGGGCTCAGCTGCGTCATCTCTTCTACCTCGATTGGCGCTGTCTTGTAGTTCAAGGGTCCAATCAGACAGTACCGATCCCCATACTCAGCAGTGGTGACCGGGGCCTTGCTCTTGATGACAGAGTAGATACCGCCGACCCTGTTTGCCACCTCTGTCGACACTTCAAACAGCAGATGCCGCCGAATGTTTCTCACCTCCATCATTATATTGCGGGGTACTTTCCGAATAGGTTCAGTACGACGTCACACGCTCGAGGGGGCGATTCGTGATCCTTACATTTACAACGTACACAACTCAGTCAACACTACATCGCCATCCACGACCGCTCACCTTCTCGCCCGATTGGCCCTGGCGTGGTGTAATTGCTGTCGATGGCCTTCCATATCCGTTTCGCCTCGTCCCCCTCACCATCTGTGTAGGGCTCGACACAGGCAGAGTATCCCCTCGTCCCCTTTGTGGGCGGTCTGTCAGGCGAGGTTCCATCTCGGCCCGGGATAGCGATCCAGGATAGCCCGTTCGGTTTCTCATCGGGCGAGGACATGTCCGGATAGTGTGTAGACCCCTCGACGCTCCAGTATCGGCTCCATCCAGAGTTTCTGTTCCCATCCATCGTCTTGAGCTCTTCACCTGGCTTTGAGCCTGCTTCACGAACGAAAAAATTCGATTTCGAGTTCATCGAGTCAGCACGCTTGATAACAAGGCGCGGCTGCTGGCGACGTCTTCGACGCTTCCGAAGGCATACGAGAAGGATGATACAAAGGCCTATTAAAACCGCCAGAGAGCCTAGGACAGAAGGGAGGATGATTTTTAGATTAGTATTATTAGAAGTGGTCGCACTGTCGGGAGAAGAAGAATTTGACGATTTTGAGGGTAAAGAAGTAGCAGTCGGTGAAGTGGTCGACATGGTGGAGGTATGTGACATCGAGGAGGAGCGCGTGGATGACGATGATGATGATGAAGAAAGACTTGAGGTACTGGAAAATACGACAGAGGAAGAATGAGAGGGTTTTGCAGCTCGAAATAGGGCTTGCGTGTCCAACCAGCTTGAGTTGGAGGTGTCAAAATAAGACAGAGAGCCATCGCCATCATCCGACATAAGTATGGTATTGTTCCAAGGAGTAACACCGAATTGGGATACACTTGGGTGAGGTTTGTGTGACTCGTCATTGAAGGTACCCTTTGCAAGATCCAGGGCGCGTACAACCGTAGGCGAGGAGTCCATGTCAAAGAGGTAGACGGTGTCGTTGATGATTGTACCCTGTGAAGCCTTTTGTGCCGTAATTCCGGTTGCCTTCCATGCTCTGTCTTCGAATGAATAAATTTTGTCAGGTGAGAAGAGGAGAGCAGACGATGCATTTGCAACTAGAATTGGCGAGTCCAGTGGTGGTGGAGAGCCGGTTGGTAGCGCAGTAACAGAGTTGTCAGTGATGTCCAGGAGGAATGACTGGCTACTTGCTGGATGCCTTCCATAGAATAAAATAGCATGTAAATTTGGCACGAACGCCGTCGAATGGCCTGTTATGTTGTACACCAGCGTTTGCTTGACGGTCATGTTTGACCACGCATTACTAAGCAGATCAAAGGTCTGGATCCCAGAGTAACTAGCGTCGGTAGTGCCTCCCACGATCCATAGAATGTCACTTATCACCAGACAGGAAGGATCAGTGACGGGGATGTTGGTGGCACGAGTGGTCCAGACGGCATCAGCAACTAGGTCGATAGAGTTGAAGGTCTGTCCATAGGTGAAGAGCGTATTGTTGTGTACAATCGAGCAATGATCTTTAAGGGCAGCAGTCGAGGCTTGCATGGCTCGCGAACAGCTCTCTGCAGTCTACTTGGCGATGAATGGTGGAAAGAGGAGTGACTGTTGGGTGTGCTGCGCGGAAGCAACCCCTTAATTGCTGCCATGGGGGGGATTGGGGGGCCTCGGAATGAAAGGAGGTTCGAGGAGTGCAGGAAAGGTTATTTTCGGAACGCGTTTTTCAGGAAAAATGAAATTCATTTTAGAAAACCTCAAAATTTCACGACCAGGGAACAACCTCAACATTTTATTGTTACAATTGCCTACCATGAAATTATGGCGTGGACTTCAATCTCTGGCAATCCTTCAAGGCTGCTTCTACAGGGTCGTGAGAGCATACGCTGAAGCCACGCCCATGCGTTAGGAAACTTCTTTGCAAGGTCCAGCGAGTCGAATCCTTCAAACCCAAATAGAAAGCCCAGACTATTGTTCCAGGAAACAAACGATAGATCAGCGATCGTACAGTTTCCGCCGACAAGCCAGTCTTTACCTTGCAAGACTTCATCGAGTACCCTGAGTACTCGCCTACCCTCATTATGGTATCGAGTGGTAGCCGAAGGCAGCCTCGAGTGGTTGGGCCTCGTGAATTTAGACCGAAATTACCCCCTGCCCACTGGAATGGAAGAAAAGTTACTGTTACATCTCCGCATACTCCTTGGAGCCGTGAAGAAACGAGATGCTGTGCTTGGCGTCATACCTCTCGGTTAGGTAGCAATTGATCGCGCAGAACTCTCTTATCGTGAAGTCACTGTTGCCGTAATCAATTAACCCTTGCGCACAGCCATTGGGATCGTGTATGGTGGCTGTCTGTGTTCGCCCTTATTGAAATCTAACATTTTCATCTCATAGTCAGGCCGTTCTCCTTCAAGACCATGGCAGTCTTCTATGGATTTGGTCCGGATTCATGGCCATGCAGAGTCAACTTTGCCATAAGTAGCAGAAAGCGGGGGCTAGTAGTGGTTTCCTCCTCGCTTTGATGCTCCCCGCGCCCACTCAGAATCCATATATCCGGCCGCTTGCCAGTCCTTAAAACCTTGATTTTGAAAACCTTGATTTTGTACCAAGATCAGTCGAACCTGTGACAAGTTTCGTGTCTACAATTCTTCCAAAGGGTTGTGCCCTCAACCCGAAGCCAGCTGGGGCTGCTCTCCCAGGTCATGGTTAATCTACGATATTCAATCAGAACGCGAATAAAAAAAGAATGTATGATCAATTGTAGCTATGGAATTGGTTGTTAGGAATTACCTCTTTGGCAATTGGCATTACCTTTTCGCGGTCCTCCAAGGTTGCTTTGATGGCTGGTCGTGTAATCATGCGCTGGTGCCATGCATTAACGCGAGGAAACTCTTTTGCAAGATCCAAAGAAGCATAACCCTCCATGCCAAACACAAATCCACACAAATCCAAGCATCACGTTCCATAGAACAAATGGTAGGTCGGCAGTCGTGCACTTTCCGCCAACAAGCCACTCCTTGTCCTTCAAGACACTTTCGGGCATCCAAGTACTCAGTTTGGTATCGAGTATTGGCCGATAGCAAATTTTCCGCATGATACCTCCTAAACCACGCTATTTAGCCAAACATCACTCCGTGTCCACCTGCCTGGAAGAAAGGCCATTGCAAAGTTTCCGCACATTACTTGCAGCCGCGAGGAAAAGAGATGCTGTGCGTGGTGTCATACTTCTCAGTAAGGTAACCCATGATTGCCTTCGATTCCCAGATTGTAAAGTCATTATTGCCGTGATCAATTAGAACAGGTACTCGTCAATTGGGATTGTACTTGGTAAATGCTGGCTGCTTTTGAATTCCAGTGCCGCTATCCACGTATTCCGTTTCATTCTCAGTGTTAAGCTCCTCAATACAAAGGCAGCCTTCCATGGATTTGGTTCCAAATTTTCGCCACATTATTCATGTGCTTTGGGTAACAGTACGAGTATTACAGAGTGTTCCATGGGTTCGCTACGTCGAAACCCTTAGGCGACCCGGACAGGTTGTGACTGCGGACTGTACGAGTCCTTTTTCCCCGCCCGCTTTATGGGTGCCCGTCCGGTAAACTAAATAATAAAATAATATTAGGGGTAGTCAGATTCAAAAGTTTGTAAAATAAAATTTTAAATGCACTACCGCATTTGGCAGGTAATTCTGACCGTACCATCCAGGGGATAATTTTAAATCTGTAATATACGCGTACGCGGCACGCGTGTTGTAAGCAATACACATTCAACAAACATGGCACTTTCTGGCAAAAAGAACATTTCATGGACCGACAAAAATCGAAGGCTACTGGTCGACTTGATGGTCGATGAGTATGCGGCCTATAAGGCCAATAATCATGGCACAGCGAAACGCTGGGCCGATATACTTCGTCCAGAAATGGACATGATCACGCCCGTAAGGGTAACGAACCAGGTGCGGCTTATCGTCACCAACTTCAAAGCCACTTTTAATGAGTTGGCAAACAAGACTGGTTTTGGTGACACCGAGTCCCAAACAGCAGCCGAACAGCTGGAGTCGGCTTGCCCTGGTTACTCTCGCCTTGAAGGCGTTCTCAAGACCGACCCTGGCGTCAACAGCGGTCCTGGTCTCGGGGTCAGTGGAGTCGAAGACTCCCAAGGTAAGACTCAAAGCGTCAGAACTGACTATGCCAGGTCGACCAACCGACATTGGGGGAATTGACCCTTTCTTGATCGAGGAAGACGAGCAACGAAGACAATCTTCGTCTTCTTCGGGTGTTCAGGGGTGGAGGCATCAGTCTCGCGCAGAGACTGCAACTTCTCAGCGGGAACCTTCCCCGGCCATTACAGGCCAACATTCGTCTAGCAATGTGCGAAAACGAAAACTGGAGGAAGCGGAAGAGGAAGAAAGGGAGAGGAGAGAGCTTCGAAGGAAGCGAGCTGATGCGAAGCTGGAGTTTGCCAGAAGTCTTCGCATCATGCAAGAGAATCAGAGAGACATGCAGAGCAGAATGCTGCAAATGCTGGAAACTCGATTCCCTCCCATGACGACCTCGACCGCCGAAGCAGCGGACAAACAGGGTGAACGAGATTCGCCTTCCGAACAATAGATTTAGTAAAAGCATTTCGCACCTATTGCGCGTTCGCCTTTTATCTCTGCTCTAATGAACAAATGCCTTATTCAATTCACGACGCCAGGATTGTGCATCGCATGTTTGAACTCCTGAAACATTGCCTCTCTTACAGCAATTCCATTAGTAGCCCCATCACCTGTACCAGCCACATCCTCGTCGCCATCAGAATCGGAGCCACTCATATACGCCTCCTCGTCAGGAGGCGTATCTAGCTCCTGGCCATCATCAACCCAAAGGTCGTCTTGGTCGCGAAGCAAGTTATGGAGGATGACGCAAGATCCAATCCATTTCAAGAGAGAGCGTTTATCCTTATCGCCACGTATTCGATGTGGCAAGCCCTGCAACGAGGCGAACCGCTCCTTGAGAATCCCAATTGTATGTTCAATCGTAATTCGCAGGCCAGACAGGTGCCTGTTGAATTTCTTCTTGTCCTTGCTCAATACACCGTTACGCGGAGCTTTGAACGGCGTGATGCAATACGGTGACAGAGGGTAGGCTGCGTCAGCCAGCAGAAATTGGCGACCAGTGAAATGGGTTTCTGGCGACCGGTGGGCAGCGATCAGCCGATAAGCGCGTGCATCATGAGCTGCTCCAGGCAAATGACACGAAAACTGTGTGATCCGCCTGCGGTCATCACAGATAACAGTTGCCTGTAGGCCATACTGTTGTTTGCGGTAATTTTTAAACTCCAGCATTTCATGGCGAGGCAAGGGAGGTGCGTGTTTCAAAACGATCAATGTTCCATCGATAATTCCGACACAATTTCTCCAAAGGTCGAACCCTTGGGCCTCAACGCGCTGTCTCATGGCTACTTTTGCTTGTTCAGTAGGCCACTTAACCACCGAGGACCAATGCCTCATGAGAGCCGTGCAAACTCTGTCTGTATATACAAGTGCAGTACCTTCGGATTAGCGGGCTCTGGGTTTGATAATTCACCCTTTCCAACACCGCAGAATTTCGATATACCACCTATGGTGGCAGCACCATGACCGGCTCTTGATCCAAATCTTAATAACACAACGCGAAACTGCAGATCGCTCGGCTCTTGTCGCCGCCGTGCAGCGGGCGAAGAGCGAAAGACTGCGTCATCTTTAATCAAAGCATGAATGGCTCCGAAACTTCTTCTCGCGATGCGAAAGTATGCCTTGAACTCGTCATCCGAGAGACGAGAGGGATCTCGGACAATGCGGCAGATCGATTTGACCGAGTTTGGATGTATCGAGTTTCTCTCAATTCATCCAACCGAGTGCGTAGACGTTGAAGGCTAGCAGAACTAGCAGAACTGTCCTCACTTGCGCTGCCGAGTGAAGAAGCATCCTCCTCCTCTGTCAACATTGACATTGACGGGAACCTAATGTTAGACAAACAAGCAGATCATCTTATTATCATC
>JAABUZ0100004454.1_pt1 | contig 19312 bp, 16 predicted proteins | sample 5562091 | NCBI WGS metagenome assembly JAABUZ01 (sample SAMN12813069, study PRJNA571459) | rock metagenome | isolation source: Antarctica rocks | place: Antarctica: Victoria Land, Linnaeus Terrace sud | collected 2015-12-21 | reverse complement strand
CTTGCGGCGTCGCGCCCATCATGGGCAACTCCCGTCGATTTACCACGAACTTGCTGTAGAATCGGCACTGCGCCGTCTACGCCGGAAAGTAGCATGACTGTCCCAAAGTTTTGTGGTCTGGTTTAGCCGAAAATCGGCGGCGCGTCCGCGAGCGCCGGGACGGAAACCGGTATCTTCTGCAAGGCTTAGTAGTGTGCAGGCTGTGTGGGTATGGTTTCCACGGCCGCACTGTCTGGAATCCAAGCAGGAGCAAAAAACGATACTTCTACTATCGGTGCAATAGTGCGAATGGGGCACGCCGTGCCGGCCTGCCTGTATGCTCGAATGCGGTAGTACGGGGAGAGTGTCTGAACGAGGTAGTCTGGACGGAGGTCTGCCGCCTGCTACAGAACCCGGCGCGAGTCGAAGACGAGTATCGCCGGCGAGGGGAGGAATCTCCGGCAGGCACCCGCGCCGGCATGATGGCCGAAGTGCAAACGCAGAGCGATAAGGTGAATCGCGGCATGACGCGCCTCATTGACAGCTATGCGGAAGGGTTGATCGAGAAAAGCGAGTTCGCGCCGAGAATTCAGCGGCTCAAGCAACGAGCCGCTGAATTAGCCCAGCAGGCTCAATCGTTAGTCGAAGAGCAAGCCTTGGAAAGCGAACGGCAACTCATTATCGGGCAACTGGAGGAGTTTGCCCGCCAAGTCGAGCAAGGGTTGGAAACGGCCGATCCGCTCCGGCAACGGGAGATCATCCGGGCCTTGGTCCGACGGATCGAAATAGAGGCCGGACAAGTTCGGATAGTATTTAAGGTAAGCGCCAGCCCTTTTGTGCTGCGCCCCAGTAGGGGCGTTTTGCAACATTGTCCAGGGCGTTTCGACTCCGAGATGAGCGCGCACTTCCGCGTAAGTCGTCTCCAATTGCCAGCGCAGCACGAACCATTGCACGATCTGCGCAGGCGTTACCTCCTGATCCGTGCACAGCAGCGCCTGTGTTCGGAACTGCTGTTGCGGATCACGGATCAGGACCCACCGGAGGGGCACGACCGGCAAACTGACCCGATACCAAACGGCGGTACCAGTCGCCACTTGGATGGTGCGGGGACCGGCACTGTACCAGTGGGGAACCGTGATGCTCTGCCAGCGAGTTTGGGAATCAGTCACGCGCTGCCGCAAACTCGGCAAGCGTACGCCTTTCCGTCTCGGCCGACCAATTTGTCCTGGGTAGCGAGGAGGGGCAGGAGCATAGAGCTGCGCATCCAAGCGCAACCGGGTGATGCACGTTATTGGCTGTCGCCGGTTCGCTAAGCCGCCCAGAAACTCCAGGGCCGCATAGCCGCTATCGACCACGAGCACGAGCCGACGATCGGGCAGCCAGCGCCGGAGTTGTAACAGCATCTGCCGCCCCCGCTCGGGCAAGGTCTTGTGACGACGCTGCCGTTTCTGGTCATAGCGTTTCGAAGGAGCCAGGACGGTCAGGAAAGGCAAAGCCCACACGCGCCCCGCCCAGGGAATCTCCACGAGCAGCATCAAACTAAGCCAGCGCAGGCCGCTGGTTTTGACGAAGTGCGAACGAGAGCTGCGCACCGGATCGCGATAGATGCCACGCGCTTGAATCTTTTGGCCCCAGCGCCGTTCGATGGTATCGTCCAGCCCTACCAGAATCGGACCCGAAGGAGCAAAGGTTCGGACCAACAGGCCCAATAAGGTGTGGCTGGCAGCTCGGCTATTCCAGCAGGCACGGTTCAACACGCGATGGTAGTTCTGAAAATCCTTTTCGTTCCCCCGTCCCACGATGCGCAATACCGCCGTGACCGTCCGTTTCCCCGGAGCCAGAATGGCCCCTAACAGGAGCAGTTGAGCGTAGTTCCAAACACGGGAGTCAAACAGAGGGGCAAAACTCTGGAGCAGGGAGACGAAATCAGAAGGGAGTAAGAGCATGGCAGGATCATGAGCAGAGGACTCTTTAGCGTATCTGCCGCTCTCGCTGCCACTTCTGTTTTAAATGGATAAAGTCCAGCTTAGAGGGAGTTTGAAAAGGGGCAGTTGTTTACCCTGGCAGATTGAATCCTTCTCGCACCTCTTACGATACCGACCTCACCGATGCCGAATGGGAACAACTGGTCCCGCTCGTGCCTCCTGCCAAAGCTGGCGGTCGCCCGCCGAAGCATAGCCGTCGCGAAATCCTCAATGGCATCTTCTATGCCGTGCGCAGCGGCGGTGCTTGGAAACTGCTGCCGCACGATCTGCCGCCTTGGCGTACGGTCTATCATTATTTCTGGTCGTGGCGCTGTGAGGGAACGTGGCAGCAAATCCATGACAGGCTGCGGGAACGAGTGCGGGAGACGGCTGGTCGCAACACGAACCCGAGTGCCGCGATCCTGGATAGCCAGTCGATCCGCACCAGCGAGGCCGGAGGCGTGCGTGGCTGTGATGGCGGAAAGCAGATTGCCGGGCGCAAACGCCATATCCTGGTGGACGTACTCGGCTTGCTTTTGTTGGTCGTGGTGACCGCTGCCAGTGTACAGGACCGGAACGGAGCACAACTCTTACTCTCGCCTTTGGCAAAACAGTTTCGGCGCTTGCGCCTGATCTGGGCCGATGGCGCGTATGCAGGCGAACTGGAGAGTTGGACCCGCGATTTACGAAAGTGGGGCAAGGTGCGGCTGGAGATTGTGCGCAAACCGAAAGGACAAAAGGGCTTTGTGGTTTTACCGTGGAGGTGGCGAGTCGAACGGACCTTTGCCTGGCTGTGCCGGAACCGGCGCCTCCGGTGCGACTACGAGCGCTTGCCGCAGACGACAGAATCGCTGATCTATGTCGCCATGATCCGCTTGATGACACGACGACTCGCCGCATCATGAACCTTTTCAAACTCCCTCTTACCTATGATTCTCCACCCGAACTCGGCCCATATTGCATGTTACTTAAACTTCGCAACAAAATCCCAATACACTCCTTAACCGATCTGATTCACAAACGTACGGATTTTATTCTGCTGGTCAGACTGCACTGAATTCTGTAAAGCCTTTTGCGCTTCGTCCTTTGCGCCTTGCTTGTCGCCTTCCTTGGCCAGCGCCATCGCCAGATGGAAGTGATAAGTCGGGTTCTTCGGATCTTCCTGCACAATCTGCCGGAAGATGCGCAACGCCTCGGAGTTCAGGCTTTTTTGCAGGTACACATAACCGAGGGTGTCGGAGATATTAGGGTCATTCGGGATACGTTTTTTGGCACGTTCAGCAAACGTCATCGCCTGATCCAGGTTGGTCCCTTTCTCCGCGTCCATAAAAGCAATATTGTTGAGAGCCAAAGGATTTTCAGGGTCCAGCCCAAGTATTTTGCTGTAAGTATCCGAAGCGTCGCTCTTTTTGCCGACAGCTTCCTGCAACATGGCTTGGTTTACGAGCGCGGCCACGTTTTTGGGATCGACCTTCGAAGCTTCCTCAAAAGAGCCTAGCGCCTGGTCAACCTGTCCAAGCTGACGCTGTATGATTCCCAGCCGCAGCCATGTGTCAACGGATTTCGAATTTGTTTTCAGAAGTTCCTTGTAATCATCCGCCGACTGTTGGAAGAGTTGTTTCGCCCCTTCCGGATCGGACTTAACGGCTTGCGCGCCGGCGGTTGCTTCAAAGCTCGCCAATTGGTCTCGATAAGCGGGAACGTTTGGATTCTTTTGCACGAGATCGCGCAGCGTGGCAACTGCTTCAGCCCCTTTACCCTGAGTAAGCTTGACTGCCTGCAGCCCAATCAGACCTCGGGTATCGGGCGGATTCGATTTCCAAACCTTGTCAAACTCGGTGTTGGCCCTATCGTACTGCTTTCCTAACACGTAAAGTCCCGCGAGTTGAAGACGCGCATCATTCATGCCCGGAAATTCCTGAACCAGCGTTTCCAGATCTGCTTTTGCCTTGTCAATCTGATTGGTGCCGACAAGCGCGCGATCACGAATGAGACGCGCATCCGGCATCTTCGCATTGACGGATAGGACCGCTTCCGCCTGCTCGATTGCTTTCGCGTGGTCGCCCCTGTCTTCATAGACTCGCGCCGCTAAAGTCCGCGCCCCGAGAAGCACGACCGGTCTCATCGCTTTGTTCTTGCTCTCATCCTGGATCGATTCCAACGCTTCGTTGAGCGCTTTATCCATCTGACCAAGGCCGAAGTACGCTCGCGCGAGCTGGAAGTGGAGAGCCCCATCGCTCGGGTTGTTCCCCACCAAGGTTTTCAGCTCATCGACGGATTTGGAAACCTCGGCCTTCGATCCGTTTTGCAGGAGAAGCGTTGAATACATTTCACTGGAGGTAGCGTCCTTGGGATTATCGGCAGCGAGATTTTTGGCCAATTTTAGAGCGTCGTCACGGTGACCAGTCGCTTCATACACAGCGACAACACGCTGCTGATAGCGCGAGGCGTTTTTTGAGTCTTCCTTCACTCCGGCCTGGTACTGTTGCAACGCCTGATCATATTTTTTAGCGCGCATATAGAAGTCGCCGAGCATTTCGCGCCCGGCCGGAAAGTTCTTTTTGTCGCTAATCACGCGTTTCATCAAGGATTCAGCTTCGTCATAACGGTTGGCGAGAAGCAGAAAATTCGAGAGGTTTTGCACCGCCGCCGGGTTGGAAGGATCATTCTGCACGCGTTGGTGCAGAATGTTTTCGGCCTTTGCCTTGTCATTCTGGCGGGAATACAAAATGTAAAGAAAGTCATAGCCCGGCCCCCAAGTTTTGTCGTGAGAGAGCATGTCGCGTACAAGCGCTTCGGCTTCTTGAGAGCGCTGCGCCCCGGCCAGCGTTTGAGCATACCAGCCGATCATTTCACGGGAGTGCGGCTTAATCTGGTTGGCCTTTTGAAAACTCTCCAGCGCTTTATCCCGATCATTGCCCGCTAAGTAAAGAAGCGCCTGGATGCGCGTGCCTTCAAAGGAGTTCGGGTCCTGCCGAAGGACCTTGTCGTCCAAATCCTTTGCATCGGAAAGGAAGTTCTTCAGCTTGGCCGGATTGCTCGCATAAGCGCCCAAGTAGATCTGGGCCAGCTTAAGTTCCGCGTCGGTATTACTGGGTTTAAGGTCAATGGCCCGGCGAAAGTACTTGCTGGCCTCTACCGGATTGCCGTCATCCAGCAGGTTTAAACCCTGGCGATAATACGCTTCAGCGTTCGTTTTATCCTTAGCAATCGCCTTCTGGTACAAGATGGAAGCTTCTTTGAGTTTCTTCTGATCGTGGTACCGGTTTCCGGCGGCAATCAGCTTTTCAGGACTTTGTGTGCAAGCAGAAGAAACCAACAGGGCACAGACACCAGCAAGGATAAGAGCGTACTTCATAGACTTAGGGAGCTTACTTGGATTGTATGGGATGCACCCCTGAGAACGATTCGCGCTCATGCCGAGCGATTTCATCAAAGGCGCATACTGTGCTGTTTCGGCGCGTTCTCTCTCGGCATGATCGACCGGGCACTCACGATCAGAACCGTGACACCAAGCCAGGGCTGTCACCCGCTCGCTGCCATTCTACTGGGATTTTTCGAGCAAGCTTGGTAGCCTGACTGCTTGTCAGCTTCGGGAAAGGGGACTGCTCTGCACCGCATCATGCCGAGTCGCCCCGTGCGGAAGACTCGATGGACACGATGCCAGGAGTCGTCCAAGGGAGAGCACTCGGCATGATCCGGTACTCGGCATGATCGCGCGGAATCCTCACTCAGAGCTTAATGGGAACAGAAACTATAGGTTTTGACCATCATCTTAGTTGATCTGAATAAGTTGAAAACACTGCATTTACGATACCCAAACTGGCGAACGTTTTTGGCCACCCCGGAATCATTAAGCCTTAGTAGAGTTTTGGAAGCAATCGTTCTCACCCTTGAAAGAGGGCACGTCTGCCGCCGCCACTGAGCGCGGCTGTCATAGCTTTTTGGGGGGACCGCTTGCGGGGGAGCCACAAAGCGTCATTGACAGCAAGCGGCGGCGGCTAAAGTGACTTTGCCCCGTCCGTCTCCGGGGTCACGCGAAGGGCAACTATGAAGCAGGGCAAGGAGTCACAATCGAGGCATGGAGATGCGCTGGGCGGGAGGAGGGTATACCTAATTTGGATAATTTCGCGTGAGTATCTTTGAGCGCGGCGGCTTACCGGACCAGTGTCGGACGGAGCAATAGCGCAGATCCTCCGCACGGAATCGATGCGGGTTATGGTGAACGGAATTTTCCACTGATGGTCGGTCCACACTGGCTTTGGCTAGTAGCCGCCTCGGCGTTGAGATGATACTGCGGTATTAGACCCATGGATGCTCCCCGCGGATAGTACTCAATTTTCTGGCTGCCGTTTTCTGTACGGACTGTCAGCTTCACGGGTTTCGACACATCGTTCCAGTAAATACTGGTGCCGGTCACTTGTTGTCCCTCGCGTAATCCGGCCTGGAACGCGGCACTGCCCGGTTTCAACCCTAACACGATATGCTGATTTAGCAACGCTTCCCGATCAAACCCCAACTCGAAGGCCGGAATGTCATCTCTTTGAAGCGTCACGCACGACCCAAGGGCAGCGGCGGGAACTGGAACGGTCTGGCCCCGTTCCACATCGTCACGGAGCTGCTGTAGGGTGTCTGCGTCGGTATACTGACTGACCACACGAAAAATCCGATCCGCTGTGAGCAGCGGGTTTGTCCCACGGGACGTATGCACCAGATCCAGCATGACTGTATCGAGAGACGCTTTCTCCTGCGTGCCTTCTCGAACATGCCAGTCTAACCACAGAGCGGTAATTGCCCCACGAGAATAGGGAAGCTCACTGATGGTCGAATCGGTTCGAGAACGATCTATGATCTCCGCATTCGAAATGTTCTTAGCTGGCGACAAAAGATACTTTCGAATCTTCTCGTTTGTTTTACCCATGTACTGCTCGAAACTCAACAGACCGGCCCGCAGCAGCAGAACGTCTTGATAATAGGTCGTAAACCCTTCGGTGAACCAGGCCAGGGAAAGGCTCGAGCTGGGTACTGTACCCATCCGGTACGGGTTCCACGCGTGAAAGATTTCATGTGTCAGCAGTGACTGTACGTCGTATCCGAAAGAGGATGTTTTCTGGATAAACAGGGCGAAAGCATTTGTAAATCCACCGCCCCCGGCACCTCCTCCCTCGCGGCCGAAAGTCGAAATGGTCACCAGGTAATAAGGAAAATTGTAATCGTGCCAGAACGCACGCTCCATGGAGATCAGTTTTTCCACTTGTGAGGCCGCCTGCTCATCGGTGAACTGCCACCGTCCCCGGATTGCCACCGTGAGCGGTCGGCCTGCAATGGTCCTCTGCTGAATCCTAAAATCGCCACCAGCGAAGAGTGCATTTCTCATCTCAAACCAGCGGCCGCGGAAAGATTGTTGGCGCGTGCCGGTTCCGAAACTCGTGGCGACAGACCAATGGCGAGGAAGTTTGCGCCAGTCAAAATGAGTGACGACGGAGGCTGAGGACTCCAGAGGCGGATGAATCAACGCATTTTGGGTATTGAACTCGAAGTACTCCGGTTCGAGAAGCGCACGATGGTCCGCACGGGGCGGCGGCACCACCCAGTCCTTGACGAGATCGTAGGTGATTCGGACGCGCCCGCCATGATGAACGTTCTTGAGATGAGTGATCTGCTTTTCGAGGTGAGTCGCATCCCCCCAACTAGAGGGCAGGACCAAGCTGTCTGTTTGGATGGAAGGACCTTTGAACTCCAGGAGAACGTGCATGACTAGCTTGTCGTCCCTCACGGTCGGCTCAAATGAATAGTGCAAGGCGATGCTGGGTCGAGGCTCCCGGGCGTACAAGCCGGAAGCACACGCCGCAAGAACCGCTGTCAAGAGAATACAACGCATAACCGTTGTCAATATGACGCAAGCATACAAGGCGTGTAGAGACGAATGCAGACCCGTGAGGCTTATGAACTGGAGGTGCGCTCGTTCGGGCCTACGAGACTGCGTTTCCGGAGAGGAGTGCGCCCAACTCGGCCCTAAGGTAGCGAAGGTCGATTTTTCGGCAAAGTAAGAGCACATCCGACGCTGAAATGGGCAGATTAGGTACCCATTTCTGTTCCGCAGAACACACAAGGGCACTGCAGCCGCTCGAACAGTTCGTCGAAGCAGCCTAACCCCGAAGTCTCTGCGTGTATCTGCGAGCAAAAGCTGGGCAACAAGAGCTGGAAACCAGAATAGAGTTTTTGGTCCAACCGAGAAATGAGCGCCGGGTGGGATATGGCTTACATTGGCAAGCGATTTTGGCGTTCGAGTTTGCCGAAAAATCGACCTTCGCTACCTTAAGGCCTACCGCAAGACACAATTGACCTTTTCCGACACCCTCGCCGCCGTACGGCAGCAGTTGTGGAGCAGCCTGCCTTTTGAACGGTCACCGAAAGAACGAGACCCAATCAAAATCCCGCGCCTCTTCTTGCAACACTTAACGGAGGCACTTTGCTAGGCGGCTTAATGGATAAAGTCCAGCTAAGCACGATATTTCCCGGGCTGATGCCAGCTCTCCGTGCCGCCCCAATCGATATCCAAACGGTTTTGCGACAAGGGGGCCGCGGCGCTGCGGGACTGGCGCGCGATCCAGCGAGAAGCGCCTACATCGCGGCAGAAACCGCTCTTGCCCTTGTCTTGCTGATCAGCGCGGGTCTTCTCCTCCGAACGGCCATGGCCGCACAACAGGTGCGGCCCGGATTTTCTCCTGATCGTGTCATGACCGGCCGGACCGCCTTACCGCGTAGTATCCGGAAATTCAAATCGGCTTTGTCTACTTTCTTTCACCTGCGATCACATTTCCGAGAGGGACAAGGAAACGAAACAGTTGAAACGTGATGAACAGCAATGGTTGCTTCGATAACTTTCACGGCACGACCTCAAATGACTCTTTGTCGTCGGCGCGGTATAGGCGGAAATGACTGTCCAGCGTAAAGACACGCCGGAGCTCTCGTGTTTCAGCCGTAGCGACCAGTGAAGCGTCGGCCAGGTCCATGGGAGCATCCTGATACTTCTCCATGAGCACACGCAGGCGCCGGGTTTCAGCCGTTGTTAAAGCATGGATCTCGAGTCGATCATTTTCGACCAGATTCCAGAGCGGAGCCTGTTTTCTCCAGCTCTTACCCAGAAAGTACATGGCTTCCGTGAGGCAGGGCCAGGTGGTTACGAGCGGCGCTGAAAGGGAGGACAGCGACTTGACGCATTTTTCGTGCGTGTCTTGACTTCGGTCGATCAGAGCTACCAGAGGGCCGGTATCTACTAGCGTTGCCATGGAGCCTTGATGCCTTGACTTGCCAATTTTTCAGCTACCATGTCGCCCAGTGGCGTTCGCTCGTCATCACTGTAAGGCTTTTGGCTGCTGTCAATCACCCCTATATACCCGCGAAGCGTTTCCAAAAGAGACTGCTGTTGTGGCAAGTCCTGACCCTCCTCGGCGTCGTTTCCGCGATGATGCGAAAGCCTTGCGGCAATCCATTCGGCAGGTGTTACTCCCTGCTCTTTGGCTAACATTTCTAGCTTTTGGTAAACCTCATCGGGGAGTTCGAGTTGATGTGTCATAAGATTCCCTTCTTTCTCGCGTAAGACCCAAGTGCCCAAGCCTTCGCCTACTCACGCAGCCGCACGGTAATAATAATTCAGCATTCCTCCCAGGCGCTCTCGCCGCTGGATCGCACCGGTATTTCCTACATGACTCGGTTCGGGGCGGAGCAGTTGATTGCCTAAACCCTGGTGCGGACGTTCCCGATGGTAATGGGTGACGAACTGATGAAGGGCGGTCCGCAGGGGCTCTTCTCCGAACAGGATGAGGCGGTTCAGACAGGACTCTTTGATCGTGCGCACAAATCGTTCGGCCTGCGCGTTGAGATTTGGGGAGCGCGGCGGTAAATTGACGGACTCGACCCCAACGCCCGCGAGCAGACTCAAAAATTCTGCCGTGAAGAGTGGGTCGCGATCATGAATGAGGTAGCGCTTGCCGTTCAGGATTCCGTCCACCGCGTCGGTGACCGTCCGGCCGATCTGGCTCATCCACAAACCGTTCGCCGTAGTGGCCATCCCGGCAATTTCCACTTGGCGCGTGGACAAATCGAGAAAGAACAATACCATAAATCGCTGGAGCCCCTTGCGCGTCCACACTTCGACCGTGAAGAAATCGGCGGCCACGATCAGCTCCCAGTGTCGCGCGAGAAACTCCTTCCAGGTCGTCTTGCGGTTTCGTTCGGGTGCCGGCTCGATTCCGTGCCGCTCGAGAATGGCAGCGATGGTGCTGCGGGCCAGCTCGTGTCCGAGATGGGATAAAGCCCCTTGAATCCGGCGGTAGCCCCAGTCCCGATTCTCTTTCGCCAAGCGGACCACCAACATCTCAATCTCACTGGCGGTACGCGGACGCCCGGGCCCGCGCCGGCCACGGCCATCGTATTTCTGGGCAATCAGCTTTCGATGCCAAGCCAGCAACGTCTCGGGAGTAACGAGCGTGGCGACCTCCGCCAGTAGTTTTCGGCCTAATCCCTTGGCCTTGGTGGCCAGCCGACGGCGCTGCTCATCATGGAATCGGAGTCGCCGACCACCCAGTTGCTCGTGGAGAACTCGGTTCTCCTCACGAAGGTACGCGATAGTCAGCTGTTGGCGTTGGTTCATCCAGCCAGCGAGGGCGATCAGCAGGAACCGGAACGGATCCAAGACTTGGGGCATTCTTTAACTCATTCTCGCCTGCGCCAGTTGTACTAACTGCTGTGAAGGCAAGTAGATCCAATTTTCAGGCCATACGGGGAGTTCGTTTCCTAATCTCAGGACTGTTGTGGGCAGTTTTCTTTCTGCCAAGCTCGAAGTTCACTGTCCAAGACATAAGCCGTATAAACCTTCTTGCTCGGATGCTCAATTTTGTCCTGCTGCCATTCGAATTTCCACATTTTCATACCCTTCTGATGCCCGGTTGCCTGTCCGACAGCTTGGTTGAGCTGCCGTAACAGGAACTGAGGCATCGTGAGATTTGCATTGCTGAAATCAACACCGCTGCTCGGAACGAGAGAAATCGGGTTCGGGAAATTAGGAGATTTTGAAAAGGACAAGTCTCCGTCGGTGAATAGAATCATCATTCCGGGCAGATAAAGTAGGAGTGCCTGAGGAAGGTTGCCTTCGGCAGCTAGTGATTGGCAATGAAAGCCGAGTTGTAGAAAATGATTGATGCCCGGCAGAAAGCCACATTCGGCAATAATGGGCCGATATTGATAAGGGTACAAGAACAGCTTTAAATTCAACAATGTCAAGTCCTCTAGTGCCTGCCTTAAGAGGTCTCTGAAATAGAGGTTTCGCTGTCTGTTAGCTTCACTGGGTGATGTTTCGAGGAAATGCACCATGTAACGGAATGCGACGGCAAGCAGAAATCGAATGGAATTTTCACCAGTCCATCGCCCCGGTTTACCCTCCTGAACTAGATCGAAAACCACCTTTTTGAAGTCGTTCTCCCACCCACTGAAAACGACATTGTCGCACTGCTGGCATAGATAAGCTCCCTTTAAGCCATCCTGCATCCTTTTGTACTTCCACGAGTTCAGGATGAAGTTGTTGGGGCTGTTAGCCGTAAGATGTTTGACGACAAATTTGGGCACCACGTGGCTGTGAGGAATTGGCGGGCTCACATTGCAGTAGGCACAAAGCGTCATTGTTCTCGAACATATCAGAAACTATGACCCGATGTGTTTGGGCGACCGCAAGTCCCGTTCTTGGTGTTCCCCAGTATCTAACATTGCTAGTGCCTGACCGAAAAGTCGCAACTTTGCTAAAAACAATTCTTGCCTCACTTGTTGGGAAGGTATGCTAATGTCCTTTATCATGCGTTAATGGTGCATGAATGCAGCCGACACAAAACTTAACCCGTGACAACCATTATGTGCAACAGGCACTGATCCGTCGTTGGTCGCAGGACGAAAACAACGTTTGTGCATATAGGACACTCGTATCCCATACCTCGGTAAAAGAGTGGGAGCTGAAATCGATCAAGGTCCTCGCGGAGCAAAGGAACCTGTATACAGTCTTCCTTAACGGACGCGAAACGGATGAGTTCGAGCATAGGATCGAAGCGGAGTTCGAGACCCCAGGAATCAAAGCCACGGAAAAAGTGGTGAATGGTGAGACCGTAGCTTCTGCTGGCTATGAGGCAATAGGGCGTTCTGTTGCTGTTCAGGATCTCCGGACGCCATCAAGCTATTTGGAGGAGAAGGCGCGACTAGAACGAGAGTTTCCTTCATTAGCCGCACGGTTCAAAGAAACATGCCAGCAACTTCCTTCGGCTAACGCCGGTTCTAAACCTGCTCGGACGTCAGCGTCCGATGATTTCTCTCGATCTTTAAAAGTGAGGCTCCACAAAGGTGAAGTCGAAGAAAATACCAGTGTAGTAGCCGAGCTTGCCGTAAGCGACGGACGCTCCTCTTGGCTGAGCAGCATCGAGCGTAAGCTGCACACTCACACAAAATTAATCAGCGAACATCAATGGAGCGTTCTTGAGCCTTACGGGAATGAGGAGTGGCCTCTAACCGACCAGCCCGTTGTACGGCTTAACTACTATGAAACAGGCCGGTATGACTTCGGCGGCGGCTGGGGCAACCCGAATACAGAGATTATGATGCCGATCTCCCCCCGGCATTTGCTTTATGTAAAGGTCGGGAACACACCCTCTCCTGATCGGTACCCTCTTTCTGAGGAACTAACACATTCCTTTCAAAGATTCCTGGTTGAACGCGCCTATCGCTTGGTCATGGCCCGCAAGCAATGGGACTGGGTTAGGCGTTATAAACCGCGCCGCGTTGATCCCGCCCTTTTCACAGCCGAACAGAAAATGTGGGCTCAATGGCACGAGAATCAGCTTCGGATCGAGAAGACATGGTGATAAGGACTATTAAATGACAACTGAAGAAGTTCTCCCCTTTTCTGCCCCACTCCAGCTTACGAGCTTAAAGCAACCTGCCCTCTTCCTCGCGCCGTATAGCTCGACCCGGTTCTGGGAATTCTTCACCGCCAACATCCGCTGTCAATTCCATAATTAGATGCGACTGGAACATCGCTATCTGCGACTGAGCTTGCGCCAAGAGCGTCAGAACACAATAACGACAGTGGTCTCAGAACCCTTGCTACCCGCGCGTAGTTGGTCCGAAAACATCGCGCCGCCGATTCTCGGCTCACGATCGCGTCCCCTGTTACTGTTCAACCAAACAGCCACCTGGTGCCCGTAAACAGGGCTTTTCTGGCATCAACGGCTGCCCCATCACACCACCACAAAACATCCTGGATCGATGCACAGAATCACAAAAAATAGATCGGAGAGGAAGTGTGCTCTAACCCAATAAACACAGGGGTTCTGTCAATCTCGAGGCCGAACACCTGATGGGCCAGCGAGGCGATAGGCTGTGAGCATCGGTCGATCCGAGCCCATCACCAATTTTCGATCCCGGTTTCGATGACAGCTTGCCTAACGATACGTAAGCTCCCGCATTGGCCTACCGTTACATCGCCGTAGATCCTTCGCCAAAAGCGCGTTCCTTTCCTCCAGTCGCAAATAGCGATGTTCCAGTCGCACACAATTATGTTCGAGGAGTTCTCAGGCGCAAATAATTAGGGAATTGACAACAGGGAAGCGGCGATCAAGCAACTGCGTAAGGAGGGATACTCGGTTCGAGACGAAGATGTGGCGCGCCTATCTCCGCTGATTTATGGCCACATCAACATGCTGGGCCACTACTCCTTCGCCATGCCGGAGATAGTGGCGCGGGGCGAACTGCGGCCCTTACGTAATCCGGGCGATCCAGATGCTTAACCGGACTCTCCGTTCCATTGTTCCAAAACCCCCTGCCTTCAGGAGCAGCGCCATGCCGCATCGATTTGCGTCACCCCTGCACTTGAGCGAGAGAGACAGTTCCACCGGTGTCAGAAGAAAGTGTTCGACCAACTCCTCGTGCGAGTACGAAGAACGGAAGACTGGGTAACAGCCGCTCATAAGCAACTCCTCCTAAACCCTGCAGGCGGTGCGGAATTCCCAAAATGAGGAGAACCGGCAGTTTCCTGGATGAATTTAGCTCGACTTACCTGCTGGGGAGGCCAGTTTATCAAAAAACTGCCAAGGCCAAAACGTAAAACGGAAATGTCTGTTTTCTTCTCTGATCCCTCGTGCGCGCGAAAAGACGGATATCCCTTGACAGCTTAGGAGAGCGAGCTATATCATTCTCCTAAGATAAATAGGAAACAGGAACAGGCCGAGCTACTACAAGGAACGCTGGGCCTGCTTGTCTTGAAAGCAGTTTCGCTTGGGAAATTGCACGGGTATGGAATTCTTCTGCGAATCGAGCAGATCTCGGGCAGTGCTCTCTCGATAGAACAGGGGGCACTCTACCCAGCGCTCTACAGGTTGGAACGCCAAGGCCTGCTGAACACTGAATGGGGTGTGTCAGATAACAACCGTAAGGCGAAGTATTACTCGCTTACGGCATCCGGGCGTTTACGGCTTCAAAAGGAGCTGCAGAGTTGGAATCGGCTTGTCAGCGCAATCACGACGGCTCTCAAAGCGCAACCGATGGAGGCCTGATCATGTTTCGTTTTCTTCATTGGAGATCGCTGATCCGACGAAAGCAGTTCGAAGCGGGAATGGCGCTGGAGTTTACCTTTCATCGAGAAGCCAGGGTACAGGATCTTTTAAAGCAAGGCTTCTCTTCAGAAGAAGCCGTACGCCGCGCCCGATTGGAGTTCGGAGGAAGCGAGCGATACAGCGAAGAGTGCCGCGAAGCCCATCGCGTTCACTGGCTCGATGAAGCGGGCCGTGATGTCCGCTATGGTGTTCGGACTTTCTACAACAACCCGGGGTTTGCCGCCGCTGCCATCCTATCTCTGGCACTGGGAATCGGCATGAACACGGCCGTCTTCAGCGTGTTCGAGTCTCTCCTGCTCCGCCCATTGCCGATTGACCATCCAGCGGAGGTGGTCTTCGTTGAGACTCAGGGCGGGGTCTCTCACTCTTTCCCGAACTATCGGGAATTTCGGGATAACACTTTGGCCTTCAGCGGACTCGCCGGTTACCGTATCTCACCGATGAGTCTCGAAAACAAGGGAAATCCTCAAAGGATTTGGGGATATCTGGCGACCGGCAATTATTTCGATCTGCTGGGGGTAAAACCGGCTCTGGGGAGATTTTTCCATCAGGTAGACGATGTGCGCGTGGGAGCCAGTCCCTTTGCGGTGCTGAGTTACAAGTCCTGGCAGGACCGATTTGCGGCAGATCCTGAGATCGTCGGGAAGAAAGTTCGCATAAACGGTCTTCCATACTCCATACTTGGCGTTGCTTCGCGTGGGTTTCACGGAACGGAGCTATTTTATTGGCCAGAAATCTGGGTACCCATGATGATGGAGCCTCAGATTGAGGTGGGCAACTCTTGGCTGGACAACAGATACACATGGAACACCTGGATCTTTGGCCGCCTCAAGCCGGGCGTGACACCGGCTGGGGCAACCGCAGATCTCAACCGGATGGCAAACGATCTGGCACGTCGCTTTCCGGATTCAGACAAAGGCCTGCAAATCAAGCTTTCGCAACTCGGACTTGTCGGCAGCGGGATGCGCGGTCCAGTGCGCTTATTCGTTGGGGGATTGTTGCTGTTAGTTGGGCTTGTGCTGTTGACCGCCTGCTTAAATGTGGCAGGCTTGATGCTTGCTCGCTCCGCGGATCGTCGGCGAGAGATGGCTATTCGATCATCGATTGGTGCGGCCACAAGCCGCATCATTCGGCAGATTCTGACGGAGTCGCTGCTCATTTCGGCAGGGGGCGGTCTCATTGGCTTTGCGTTTGCAGTAGTGGTTTGCAGGCTACTAAGCCAGTGGCACGCGCCCATGGACTTTCCGATTCAGTTCGAAGTCAGCCCAGATTGGCGTGTATTCTTGTTTGCGGCGACCGTTTCCGTCGTGACGGGTATTTTGTTCGGCTTAGGACCAGCTCTGCAGCTATCGAAAACCGATGTCAATGGATTGTTGAAAGGTGGCACGGGAGTGGCGGTCTTTAAGCCTCGAATGCGAATCGCATTTCGAGATCTGTTGGTAGCATCCGAAGTGGCCCTTTGCTTTGTTTTGGTATTCGGATCGCTTCTGTCGATCCGCGGACTTCAAAACGCGCTTAACATGCCGCTCGGGTTTAATCCCGCAGGTGTCAGTACCGCGGCTTTCGATCTCGGCTTGGCAGGCTACAGCGAAGCGCAAGGCAGAGCTTTCGGGGTGCGTGTTCTGGATTCGGTAAAAGAATTGCCAGGTGTTGTTTCAGCAGCTTACGCTAATTCTCTTCCCTTGAGCGTGGATCAATCGACTACAGCAGTGCAGGCGGAAGATCAACCAATTGAAAAAGGGCGAAAAGCAAAGAGCGCGAACTACTATCAGATTTCGCCCGGCTTTTTATCGACCCTCGGTATTCATCTTCTAAGCGGGCGCGATTTTGACCAGCATGATAATGATCACGCACCGCGGGTCGCGATTGTAAACCGGACATTTGCAAAGGACATCTTACACACGGCGAATCCTGTTGGCAAAACTTTTCGGTTGGGCTCTTCAAGTATGCACATTCAAGTAATTGGGCTCGTGGAGGATGGCAAGTACGGCAGTTTAACGGAATCGCCACGCCCCGTAGTTTTCTGGCCGATTTATCAGCAGTACAACTCGACGACCACGCTGGTAGTAAGATCTCGCCGGCCTTCTTCTGAGGTTGTTGAGGAAATCCGGCGACTGATCGCAGCGATGGACAGCGGTTTGCCAATATATGGGGCGGGAAGCCTGGGGAGCATGCTCGGATTTGCGCTGTTCCCGATGCACGCTGCAGCGCTTGCTCTAAGCGCGTTTGGCCTGCTGGCATTTGTTCTGGCGGTGACGGGGATTCATGGTCTGATTGCTTATGCTGTCTCACGCAGAACACGAGAAATCGGCATAAGAGTGGCAGTTGGTGCCCGGTCTTCCCAAGTGTTACGGCTTGTACTTACACGCTTGATCGCGCTCGTGTTGTTCGGATTAGCAGCAGGTGTTGTGCTTGCGGTAGCGGCAGGGCAAGCGCTCAGCTCCGTCGTATACGGAATCTCACCAAGGGACCCGGGGCTACTATTGATCGTCCTTGCATCCCTCTTGATCGCGGCTGTGTTGTCATGCTGGAAACCTGCTCTTCGGGCCTTACGCACAGATCCTATGGCCGCACTTCGGTATGAATAGAGTACTCGGCGCCGAGCACAGTCGAACCATTCCGCTGTGAATCTGCCGGACAAAACCGTTATTGCGTGTCGCCGCAGCTTCCCTTGTGTAGCCCCTATTCGCCACGATGGCAGTCCGGGCCGGATCGATGGGCAGGGTGCCATGACAAGTAGCACGGACCGGCCGCCAGTCGCTTGGCAAACGCCGTCATCGATCCGAGGGAACGATGCCCTGGCCACCGACACGACGCGAGAATAGGCTTTTCTCGCGAAGAGGGACCAACCACTAAAAACTGATCTAAAACAGCAATACAACCGCCGTCTCGCCTCATGATGACACGGACTACTGTGGGGCGAAGATTGAAAGTACCGGTGAAACTTTGTTGTTGACGCCGGACAGACTCCCGACCTCCGGTGCCAAACAAATCGAGGCGACGACACAGCGGCGCTTCGCTCCCGTGTTTCGAAGCCGAGCGCCGCATGACACGAGGCGACCGCAGGCGCAGATTTACGGCACCGCTGGCCGGGTTGGCCATTCTCCGGTCCGCGCGTCATTCGCAAATAGCGTCCGGCCCTTCGCATTTCATTTCCGGCTACAGGCCGATATTCGCATTTAATTTCCGAATTGACACGCTGCCTAGTCATCACGTCCCCTCAGCCCAGTCACTCGCTTCCTTTCTATCCCTCTTAAAACTTCGCAACAGAATCTTAAATCCGGTCGAGCAGGTCTGGGACGAAGTGCGGGAAAAGTGGTTTGCTAACCGGGTGTTCGACAGCATGGCGACGCTGGAGGACCAACTCGTCATCGCCTTGACTGCTCTAGAAGCAGACGCGCGGCGAGTCGCTTCCCTCACCGGCTTCGACTGGATTCAGAGTATCCCTCTGAATGCGAATTAGTATGAGATGTCGTATTGCAGGTTTTCCTCTGACGATTGCAAGAGTAACGTACATTGCTACGAGGATGTTGGCGGCGGTTACACCACGCGCATTGCAGGGAGCCGTCACGTCGGGGAAGTCCCGGTGCTGGATTGGTCTTCTAAGGAAGCGCTAGGTATGCCAGAGAATGAACTGTGCACCGTCAATCGGGATTGTGCTTCAACACGTCGTAGCACATATCTATTGCCGGAAAACCTGACGTGTAGGGGCCGCCTACGGTATAGCAGAGCTGGCCGGTCTTCGAATCGAGCACAAGCGCACCGGCAGGGATCGAACTTTGAATCCCGGAAGGGTTTGGTACGAGAACGAAGCGTTGATACGGCTGTTTTGTGGCGCATCCCGTCAGTGCCACTACCACGCCAAATAGTAGAAGTTTCATCAGCTAATTATGCGGCTCGTCGCATCATCCCTCAATCAACCCATCAATTCTGAGGCAAAATAGGGCTATGGCAACAGACGCAAACATTAAGCTCCCCGATAATCTACTCGCGCAGGCGCAAAGGACCGCTCAAGCCGAGGGAACAACGGCAGATGACTTCGTTGCCGAAGCGACAGAAAGGCTCCTTCAGGATCGTTTCTGGGAACGCAATAAGCGGGAAGCGGCCAAGCGGCGCGGGAATATGACCGACACACAAGTGCAGGAGTATGTGGATCGTGTCATCCATGAACACCGCGCTGAAACCCGTGGGCGGTAAATGGTTGTTTTCGACACAAACGTACTGGTTAGCGCCTTTCAGTTTGGTGGTTCCCCAGCTCAGCTTTTGGATATGGCCAGAGCCGGAAAGCTCAATGCCGCAACATCTCCTTCCATCCTGAATGAGCTGACCCGGATTCTAGGAGAGAAGTTCGGATGGCCGGAGAATGATCTTCAGAAGGCGGTAGGCATCATAAAAAGGTGCATGACGCTGGTTGAGCCTACGATCAAACTGAACGTGGTGAAAGACGATCCCAAAGATGACCACATTATTGAATGCGCCGTAGCAGCCGGGGCGGATGCCATCATCACCGGAGACAAGGATTTATTGCGGATGAGAGAGTTCCAGGAGATCAAGATGATGCAGGTGGCGGAGTTTCTAAGCCAGCAAATAGGACGCTAAAGAATTAGTGCAGATTGCACTAAGTAGGTCCGCAAAAGTGTTGCAACAGATTTCTGAGCCAGAAGTTTGGTGAGAGAATGCCTGCTTTTCGAAGCGCTTCCTGTTTGCTGAGTCCCA
>JAABUZ0100004453.1_pt1 | contig 19312 bp, 8 predicted proteins | sample 5562091 | NCBI WGS metagenome assembly JAABUZ01 (sample SAMN12813069, study PRJNA571459) | rock metagenome | isolation source: Antarctica rocks | place: Antarctica: Victoria Land, Linnaeus Terrace sud | collected 2015-12-21 | reverse complement strand
CTAGCGCAAGGGTCTACGCTAACTACATATGGTTAGCGTAGACCCTTGCGCTAGCCCAATCGGGTTAGCGCGTCACGTGACGTCACCTGATCGGGTGGGTCGGGTTGGACACTTGGCGCGCATTCTTCGCCCGCCCCACCCTGTTGGGCTAGGAAATTTGCCTGACCCCAGGGTTAGGGTTGGGCGGGTCAACCCGACCCGACGGTCACACTATTAACTAGAAAGACAAAGTTAATAACGTAAATTAAAGAGAAACAAGAGATAAAAAGAATTTACAAGATAAGCGTTGCAAAAATAATAACATTAATGCGCAATTTTAATATCGTCGAAACATTAATAACGCGAAAAAAATATATAAAAGATAAGACACTTTAAGAAAATAATTGTCTTTCGAATAAGCAACAAGAGTAGCAAGACAATATTAAAATTTAACAATTTTTAAATTAAAAAGATGTTAACGACGACAATTATACGTCGAAAGCGCACAAAAATAATAATATATAATATTAAAATTAAAAGTATATCAAAGAATATAAAGAAGAAAAGAGCAAAGATAATACATTAAAGTTTAAAGATTAAAGAGATAATTTAATTTACAAAAAAAAACAATTAAAAAAATATATCTCGATTGTAATATAAGTAGATTGCGCGAAGATAACAAATAAACTAATACAATTAAACGTAATTTACAAATTAAATATAAAGATTGCAAAATATTATAACAAAGAATGCAAAACGAAACAATATATAAAGTGTTAAAAATATAAATATTTTATATATAAATGCAAGAATAAATAGCGATGCGCATATTGCGCGCAAAATTATCGCTTCAATTAGTGCTCTTATTAAAAAAATGTTTTTAAGTAAAGATATAATGTTTACAAGAAAGTTTACAAGATATTCGATCTTAAATATTTTAAAAAACAAAGAAAAAAAATATGAATTAAGAAGACAACAAAGATAAAAATTTTATATTACATTGTTAAGACAATTGAAGCAAACAAAACGACAATTTTAATTTTGATAATATTAAGAAGTGCAATCTTGTTTATTTAGATTACGAACAAGAGAACAAAGCAAAAAATAACAAAAAGAATAATAAATTGCTCGACATAGACAAGTCGCATGCAAAGCACTCTCGTAATAATAATAAAAATAATTATTTAACAACTAATCAAGAAAAAACGCTTCGACAAGTCAATAAAGAGTTAATTTATTCTAATAGAGCAAATTAATAACAAAGTAATATTGTTGTCGCTATAAAACATACTCTTTACGCAAGAGATAAAGAATTTAATATATACGAAGACAAATATAAAAAAGAAATTGTAATAAAAATACAAAATAAGCTTCGAATATTATAGTACAATATTTATAAGTTAAGAAGCAAAATAATAATAACGTTGTTTTAAAAAGAAAAAAGAAAAAAATACAATATACTAGTAATACAAGAGTCGTAACAACATTACATTAAGACAAAAATATAGAATTCGAAATGTGCGAATTTTACGTTCGTAAATAATAACAAATGCATATGCTTTTATATTAATAAACGCATTAACGACAATAATTAATATAGTACATAATATTTTAAGAACGTAAAGACAATAACGATGCAACTACATTTAAAAATAATATTATCGAATAAAATCTTATTAATGTTTATAATGTTTACAACTTATCTCTCAATAATTATAACAATATAATTAATAGAGACAATCTTAACGCAATAAAGCAAGCATTACGCATGCAAAACAAGAGCGTTATAATAAAGAACTTTAATTTGCATTATTTTTTATAAGCGAATTTCTTATATTTTAAACAACATTTATTGTTTGACAATTTGTTAGATATAATGTGCTTTGTCGATATTACATTAACGCTTTTACGCGATATTATAACGAGAAATTATTAAGAAATACAAATTACAATCGATTTATTATTTGTTACAAAAAAGATAACAAATTAATTAATATATTGCGACATAAACAAAAAGATAAAAAGTTTGTCAAATTATTTGTCAATTAAAATAATGTTAAATTTTAGAATGCAAATAAAGTTTATACGTTGTTTTGAACGAAATTAAAAAGTTATAAATACAAAGAAATTTAACAATATATTAAAGAGATTATTATTCGAATTATTACTAAACGCTACAATAGAACGAGAGAGTATTAACGAATACACAATTGCGCTATTAAAGATTTTAAAAAAAAATATTAAAGACTTTATTTTGTAAGCGAGATCGCACAAAAGAGTCAAATCTAAATAAACGCAAGAATGCATTAACATAATTAAGAAAATTAAAAGACTATAATGTCAATATCGCATTTCTTGTAACTAAGAGACGTACGTTCGAATATACAATAAAAAAGACAAGATTCTTAAGAAATATAAGAGAGACAAATTTCGCAATTGAATGTGAATTTCGAAGAATATTGCGAAAAATTTGTTTAAGATAGCAAAATAAATTAAAAACGTAATAACAAACATATTTATTAAACTCACAATTTTATTATTAAGAACAAACATCGAAGTAACGACAATTGCGAAAGACAAAATCGAAGCAATATTTTAAACTTACGTTTCTTCTTTATTTACAATTTTAATCGACAATATAGAAGAATTCTTTTATTTATTTTTAATAAAGAACAACAAAATTATGTCGAAGCGCAAAATAGTAAAAGTAGCATATAAAGCGACTTTAGACAAGATATTTAAAATTAACGAAATAATTAATCAAACGTTAAGACAATTAGTTTGCATTGTCTCGAAGTAGATAAGATTTTTGTTTAACAAATATATTAAGAAAGAAATGCAATTGTTTTATTTCAAAAAGACAATTACAATAATGTTGCGAAAACTAAAAAAAAAAGATTATTTAAAGTCGTCTTTTAGATTTATAGCATTGCTCGACACGTTAAATAAGATGCTAAAGTTAATAATATTGAAGCGTCTTTATTACGTCGTAAAAGTATATAACACTCTATTTGACATACAAATAAAGATTAGAAAATAGCGCTTAATTGACACAATACTACAATTAATTATTAAAAAAATACACACAATATAAAGTAATTAAAAGAAAAGAGTAGCTTTTCTTCTAAGTCTAGATATGTCTAATACATTCGACAATATATCGCACATTAGATTACTTTATAATATAAGAAAAAAAAGAGTTTTAATTTGTTTGCTTAATTAAATAAGAGAGTTTTTTAAAAAACAACGCATTACATTAATTATCGAAGACTATACAATAAAGAAGCGAGAAACAAACGTCGACATATCGTACAATTTTTCTCTATTCTTAATATTATACTTGTTTTATAACGCAAATCTCTTAAAATAATGCGACAATATTAGATTGCGAATTAGCGTTACGAACTTTGTAAACAACGTTAATATATTAATGTATAAAAAGTCGATTAAACGCAATTGCAAAGTGTTAACTTAAATATATAACAAATGCAAACAATAAACACGCATTTATAATTTTAAATTCGCGAAAAAGAAACACAAACTAATTTACTTTTTACGCACTTTAAAGAGATTCGACATAAGCGTCGACATAATATTGACAAAATACGAAATAATTGTTAAGTTCGACATTAGAGTTCTAGAAATTCATTTTTATTAAAAACTTAAATAAAAAGTTTATTTGCAATAAGTAAAAACAAAGCTAGTTATTAAATATAAAGAAATCTCGATAATAGAGAGTTTAGTTTTTAACACGTTTATAAATGTCGAAAAACGCAAATACATCGCGATAGAGAAGCTCGTAATAGCACATAACGTTGTTACATAATACATTTCGTCTACTATTAAAAATGCAAGAAAAAAAGTTGTTACAAAGTTGCGATTTATACAAAAACAAATACTTTGTTGCATTATTAACGTTTACAAAACAACTTTTACAAAAATTTTACAAATTAAGATTAATGTGTTCTCTATTAACATTTATTTAGAGAAGTTAATATAGAAATTGATAACTATTATAAATGCACAAAAATTTGAAAAAATTATTAATATAACAATATTACGTATACGCAACGATTTAATGTTAAAAAGAGAACAAAAGTTAAAGTTAAAAATAGTATTTTTGCAACTTAAGAAAAGATAAATGCGAATAACGTTAAAGTTAACGACAATTTTGCGATAGCAATTATATATCGCAATCTTGTAAATAAAGTCTTCTAAAAACGATTATTATTTATAGTAAAAAAATTGTTAAAAGAAAATATAACGCGAATTGCTCAAATTTATATTAACGAGTCTATTTTGACAAAAGCAAACGTAACAAGAACGTTATTGCAATCTTAATTAAAACAAACTAAAACATTAAAAGACGTTTTAAAAGCGTCGACATAACATTAATTTATTACGACGAACTTAAGAGATTTATAAAAGTGACGAAGAAATTGACGAAGCATTGCGAGACTATTACTAATTCGAAAGAACAAATCTATAAGATATACTTAAACAATTAAGTCTTAATTAAGATTATAAGAAAAATAAAATTAATATTAAATCAAATATAATTAAGATGTACACAAAGTGCATGCGAGATAATTTGACGTTGCAAAACAATATTAAAATTATATTAAATATTAAAACATAAAAGCATAAAAGATAATAAGATTGCAAACAAAATTGTCAATAAGACGCACAAATAATTTCTTCTTCTTATTAATTAAATAACGAGCGAACTTGTCACTAGAAAAGCACTTATTTATGACAAAATTCAAAAAGGGTAACAACGCAAATAATTAAGAAACAAGAATAACGTAAAATATCGCAAGATTGCATTAGAAATTACGCATAAATATATGCAATTGCACTTTAATTGTCTCAAATTACACAATTTACTTCTTATTTAACTAAGAACGAGCAAAATTGACTTTAATTAATTTTTATGCGAATGTTGCGTCTTCGATGTTACGACAAACACGTGCGAATGTAATCAAAAACGCATAATTGTTAAACACGTTCTTCTAACATGTTCGATATAACGACAAAAAAGAGTTTAAATGCAATAGAAAATTAATACTACAAATCTAAGACAACTACTAGACGAAGCAAGATTTGTTATCGCAACAATATAAATAATTTTGTTTATTAATTTATTAAAATAGTTTTAGACAACAACATTGTTAACGATGTTCGAATCTCTCTTAAATTTATAGAGTTTTTGTTTGAAGAATTTTTTTATATTACGAATATTACGATATAGAAGACGAAGACGCGACGTTGTTATAACGAAACATTATAAACGAAATTGCAATCGCAAATTCTAATCAACTATAATTAGACAAACAAACGCTAGTGTTGTTCGTCTATTTGTAATTAATTAGATTTAAAAATCGCAAAAGTATATAAATCTTGCATAGATTCTTAGGGATGTTAAATCAAGTATTGAAAAAAAAAATTAATATAAGTATTGTTAATATAGTATTTTAGATATTGCTTTGAGCTTTAATTTATTTGTTCTATTTAATTATTTGTAATTAAATAATAGATAATAAATATTTAAAGTTTTGTATTTAATATTAATAAAAACACCTTTGAATAATTAGATATAAAGAGCTTATCTCTATTATTAATTAATTCTTTAAGTATATTATAATATTGTATAAATTGATTTAATACAATATATTTTAATTGCTTTGTTATAAACTTCTCTTTATATATAATAATATATAAGTACTTAATTAGTTTGTTAACTATAATTAGTATTAAGTTATATTTGTTTTTAATTGCTAAATTTGTCGACTTAAGTAACTTAATAATAAAGTTTATCGTAACTTTATCTTATAACAATTTAGATAATTTCTAATATTAAATTTCGTTATAGTTTGTATAAGTATTATACTTGTTTTACTAATAACTAAAATACTGTTTAATATATATCTTGACAACTTATCTTATCTAAGAAAACTAATAATATTAGTATACAAGCTAAAGAATTTTGATTACTTTTAAGTGCTTTTGTAATAATTTATTATAATATTCTTTTATATATTTGTCGATTTTTTTAATAAATATCTAGAATTTTTCTTTTTTTATTAAAAACTTCTTTGTATTGTCTCTAAATATTTGTAAAATAATATTTAGTTTATATTTATTTATTAATAGTTATTTGTTTTTGTTAACTCTTAGTATGTTATAATTAAACAATTTTTTTATTTCTATATAATTATTTCTTTTGTTAAGTATATTTGCTTTGTTGTTGTTTTTGTTTAAAATATATTGTATTTTAAACTTGTATTATTCGAATTATCTTAATTATTGTATTTATTTTTTGTTAAACTATTTAATAATAATAAAGTGCAAAAGATTCTTATAATTTGTAAAAATTATAAATTTTAATAATTCTTTTATATAGACTTTTTATAAATTTAAAGATACTATAATAGCGAGTAATTTCTTGTTGTAAATATTATAATTTTGTTCAATTAATAAAAGTTTTCTTAAAAGATATATTATTAAGTATTATATATCTTTATACTTTTAATTAAGATATATATTTATAATTAGATTTAATATATCGATTTTAATATATATTAACAATCGTAAATTATATATCTTTAATATTAATTTTTTTAAGCATTTTAGCTTAAGTTCTTAAAGTAACTTCTTTTGTTATAATTCTTATAATTATAATATATTCTTTTTTGTAAAGTTAATTAATAATATTGTAATAATTAAAAAATATTTGATAAACTTCTTGTTATAATTAATAAAACTTGTAAAAGCTTGTATTTTCTTAACGTTAATAAATAATTTTATTTCTTTATATCTTGCAATTTCTTTAAGTTTATTCGAATTTTATATTGTTTAATAACAAAATCTAGAAAGTCGATTTCTTTTTAATAAAACTTGCATTTTTTAATTTAAAATATAATTCTTTTTTAACTAAATATTTTAATATTTAAGAAATATGTTTTTTTTTAAGATTTCTAAGTAAACTAGTATATTATTCAAGTATATTATAACAAATCGATCTAGATATTGTTATAATATATTATTAATTATTTTTTAATACATTGTTAAGATATTTGTAAGCTTAAACAATATTATTGTATATTTATAAAGTTTATATTTTATGCAAAAAATTATCTTTTATTTCTTTCTTGCTTTTATTCTAATCTAATTATACGCTTTCTATAAATTTAATTTAATAAAATACTTTGTTTCGAATAGTTAATTTTGAAGCTCGCTAATATTAAGTGATAAATATTAATTCTTAATTGTAATATTGTTTAGCTTTCGATAATTAATATATAGACAAAAAAAATTATTCTTTTTAAGTACAAAAAGAATTGAGTATTCTATTTATAACTAGAATTTCTTAATAAATCTTTTCTTTTTGTTTTTTGCTAGATATTCGCGAAGTGTTTCGAGCTTTTTTTCGAATAAAGTATATATAAATTTAAACATAAATTACTTGTCTAGTTTAAATTTAATTTCGTAATTTTATAATTAATATTTAGATAAAATCTTTGTTGTTATTTTTTCTTAAAATAGATATTTTTAATTGTTGTATATTCGTAATACGTATTTTAGCGATTTTCTTGCTATACTAAATAGTTTAGAGCTTTTAGAAAATTTGTAATTTTCTTTATTTACTTTAACTTTGTAGTTTAACTAATTTTATTAATACTTGTTAAATCAAATTTAATTAAATTGTTTTTTTGCAAAAATACAAACTTGTTACTTGTAATCAAATTTTAACTTAATTTTTTATCTATTATTGATTGCTACTAATGCGTAAATTAAATGTAAATTGCGTAATTATATTGCGCAAATTTATGTACGTGTATATTTTAATTAACTTCTAGATTATATTACTTTAATTAAGACATTTCTAATATAATATTATAAATAATTATTCTTACTATATTAAAAATTAGTTTCTTGTAATGTTGCTAAATAGCTATTAATAATAACTTTGTTTCTTTATTTACTTTTTTATTCTTTGCAAATAATAAATTTTTATTTATAATTACTAGATTGTAAGCGTTAAACCTCTTTCGAATAAAATATTCTTTTCTCTTTATAAAAGTTTTGATTATAAAACTACTTGTTGTATTAGAATTAATTATTGCAATAAATTAATAATTACTAATCTTAATTAATATAATAAAATATTCTATATATACTAGTGTGACCGTCGGGTCGGGTTTCAACCCGACCCGACGATCACACTATTTACAATCTTGAATTGTTAACTTTTTGTCTTCGAATTAATCAATATATCTTGCTTAATTAACATTAATATATTTAATATAAAATTAGAATTTATATATTTAATTAAATAAAATAAGATAGTATATTCTCGATATTAATTCTATAAGTTAATAAATTAATTTATAGATATTATAACAATAGCAATTATTATTATTAAGAAAATTTAATATCGATAAAATAGCAAATGTAAGTTGCAAATTTTATTGTACTACGTAAATATAATTAATAAGATTTAACTTAATTTTCGAATTAACTAGATTTATTACTTAATATTTGTTATTAAAAGGTCAAATATAATTTTTTATCAAAATTAAATTTATTGTTTTTATTTATCTTTTGTGCTTCGTTTGCAAGACGTTGACGAAGCTTAATCTTTTTTTGCATTACAATAGCAATCTAAAAAGCTTATAAATTTGCTTCTTCAATTGCTATAATTTAAATTTGTTAAGTATTTTGCAAATCTTAAATCTTTGCTATTAATATTTTAATTTGTTGTTATAAAGTCGAATTTTTAATTATATTCGAACTATTTTCTTTGTTAATATTATGTTAACAATTGTTATTTTTGTCGACATTTTGTAAGCAATTGTTGTTTCGAAAAATATTAAATTTCTTGAACTTTAATTTAGTAATCGAATAATAACTATAATTTAAGTTGTTCTAATTTAATATAATGCTATTATATCTTAAGTCTTTCTCTTCGAAAGAAAAAACAATCAAAATTGTAAAACGAGAATGCATTTGCTATTTGTCGACGTACTAAAATATGAAAGATATAAGATACAAAAAACTTTATTTACTATGTCTTAACTATATAAGATAGATAATAATAAAACTAATTGTTAAAGATCAACAAGAGATAAACTTTCTTTTTATCTAATATTTGTTATAACGTGCGAATTTGCTTTTTGCTATCTAACTAGAAAGAAAAGTCGTGCTATTTAAAACTTTTGTAGATAGTCGAAATTACGTGTTCTGCTATATTCTAAGATGCTAGCGCGTTAATAACGCTATAACGTTATATAATCTAAAAAACTAATTTATATAAATATATATTTTTTTTATTTTTTATTTTGTTTTAGTAAATTAAAAAACAATCTTTGCATTAATATTTTTTAGAGAAAAAATTTTGATTTATTTTAAGTTAAATTTACGCAAATATTTAAAAAATTATAATAAAAATTCTTATATAATATTTACAAATTTCAATAACTTTAAAAAAAAACTTTAAAAAAATTTTAAAATATTTAATAAAAAACAAGTTGCAAAAAAAGTAATTTAATATTTAATTTAATAAATTTTTGTAACAAACTATATAATTAAATTTTGAAAATATATTAATTTTATTAAATAAAATAATATTGTATTTATAATAATATTTTAACAAAAATCTAAAAACAATTTTAGAAACAAAATTATATATAATAATAAAAATATTAATATTAATAATATATTCGATTTTATCAAAATAATTATCGATTTTAACAATAAACTATATAAAAAAATTATAAAAAAACAATATAATTAATTTTATAAAAAAACAAAAATTCTCTTTAAATTAATAATTAAATATTATTAGATAGAATTTTATTTTAATTAAAAGTATAATAACTTAAATTATTGTAAATCTATATTTATAAAATTAAATTTTATTTAATAATATAAAGAAAAAAAATTTAGAAAAAAATAAGATAACAAATTTTAAAAAATATATTATTTATATAGTGTTACGCTAGTACTTCCCACGAAGGTATCAGAGAGGGGTTTATGCTTTGGAGAGATTTGTAGGCGTCTTCAGGCAATGCAAGCAATCACTTGGTAACAAGAGTTTGCAGCTTTGGCAGTCGTAACAATAAGTCAAGACTTAAGATGAGTTGAACACGATTCATAAGAAAGTCGTGTTCGAATCTCTATATACTAAAGAAGATTCATCGTGCTTTCCTTGCTTTTTGATAGAGCAATGAAACACTAATATCTCTGCTCTTGCTGCTTCTTCAAGAAGCGTTGAGAGCAAGCTTTTGTTGCTTCTTGATGAAGACGCAGAAGCAATGCAAGTAGCCGTACTCTGTGCTACTCGTACTGCGTACTTCATATACCTGTTGAAGCTCGCTAGGCTCGTAACACTATCTCTCTTCTTCAACGCTTTCGTCTCGAAAGCAAATCTTTTTTGACATGCCTCGTGCCAAATCTGCTGTCTCCGGTTCCTACGATCGCCGCCTTGCCAGAGTTGCTTCCTTAGAAATAGAATTTCTCGATATGCGTGTTTGCTGAAATTGTTCTCGCTCGAATAAGCCTTGTCGCGTTGCTGAAGATGTTAAGAAATGTGTCGAGTGTGTTCGTATCGAGCGATCGTGCGACTTGGCCCCACTGAATACTGCTCGCTGACGAAGGCTCGAAGATCAACGCCGAAAACTGAAAAGTGAATTGCGTGAAGCGTACGCGCGACAACAACGATTGCTGCGCCAAATTGATTTTGTGGAGAAAGAGCAGCGCGTTATGATGGATGAAGAGTTGCAGAATCTGAAAAGTCTTTAGGCAGAGGAGGCGCCGTCGCCAGGTCTCTTTCCCGATTCTTTTCTTGATGTCGCGTCGAAACAGATCGTGTTCCCGAACGCTTCAAGAAGTTGATTCTTTACTTCGCTGGCCCTCTTTGACGAAAGCCTGAAGGTGCTCGTCGAGACTATTGTCGACAAAACTGCTTCAGCTTGTTCTGGCATTTCGTCAAGTTCTTAAGAGATTTCCACGTGTTCTCCGATGTAGAATATTCCTTCCACTTAATTAGATATTGCTGATTTCTTTGCTCTAGTATTTTCTCGATCACGAATTCTTTCTCTTTCTGTGATTTGTAATGAAATGTGTCCTGTATAGGCGTGCTGAGATCGGCTGATTCCAATAATGAGACATGAAATACCAAAAATACTTTGGCGTCCTTGAGCAAGTCGAGTTCGTAGTTGACTGATTTCTTGGCCTTTTTAATGAGAAACGATTCGACTTTGACATGATTCAATTTTTTGCTTGACCTTCTTGTCTTAAGATTTTTCGTAAGAAGATATACTCTATTTTTCTCTTTTAGCTGAGATGCCGTTTTTCGTTTTTTGTTTTAATACTTGGTCGACTTTTCTTGCATCTTGAAGATGTTGTCGTGTATCCTTTTTAGTGTCTCTATCTTTTCAATAGCTGATTGCGCTGATCGATGCGAACGCTCTTCTTCGAAGAGGTTGAGTTCTTTGTCATAATTCGCGAAGAATGAAGTGACCTTAGTGGTATTCGAAACTTTTGCATTCAGCGCCAGTTGCGCCATAGATAGAAGTGATACCCAATTGCTGTGAGTACTGTTAACGTAGTGTCTCAGATACTGCTTCAGACTCTGGTTTGTTCGCTCTGTCTGGCCATCCGTGACCGAGTAATAGGCGGTGGACATTCGAAGTCTCGTATCTAACATTGATATTAATGTCTTTCAATAGTTAGACGTGAAGAGCTTGTCTCTGTCACTAGTTAGTTCTTTGAGTATATCGTGATATCGTATGAGTCGGTTTAATACAATATATTTCAGTTGTTCTGCTGTGAACTTCTCTTTGCATGCGACGATATGTGAGTACTTGGTGAGTCTGTCGATCATTATTAGTATCGAATCATATCTGTCTCCAGTTGCTGAATTCGTCGACTTGGGCAACTTGATAATAAAGTTCATCGTGACTTCATTTCATGACGATTTAGATGATTCCTAATATTGAATCTCGCCATAACTCGCATGTGTACCATGTTTGTTCTGCTAACAACTAAGACATTTTTTGATGTATGCCTCGACAGCCTGTCTCATTTGTGGGAACTAACAGTTCTGGCGTAAAAGCTGAAGGGTTTTCGTTACTCCTGAGTGCCCTTGCAGTGATTCGTCATGATGCTCTTTTATACATTCGTCGATCTTGTCGATAGATATTTGAAGTTTTTTCTTCTTTATTGAAAATTCTTTCTTATCATCTCTGAGTATTCGTAAGATAGCATTCAGCTCGTGCTTGTTTGCTAATAGTGATTCGTTCTTGTTGACCTTAAGTATGTTATGATTAAATGATTTCTTCGTTTCTATATGATCACTTCTTCTGCTAAGTGCGTCTGCTCTGTCGTTATCTTTGTCTAAGATATACTGTATCTTGAACTTGTACTGTTCGAGTCGTTCTAATCATCGTATCTGCCTTCTGTTAAGCTGTTTAATAATGATAAAGTGCACAAGATTTTTATGATTCGTGAGAATCGTAAGTTCTGATGATTCTTCGATGTATATTCTTCATGATTTCAAGGAGGCTACAATAGCGAGTAGTTTCTTGTCGTGAACGTCGTAATTCTGTTCGGCTGACAAGAGTTTTCTCGAGAGATATGTCACTAAGTGTCACATGTCTTCATGCTCTTGACTGAAGCATGCATCGATGACTAGATCTGATGCGTCGATTTCAACCCTACTTAATAATCGTGAATCGTACATCTTTAGTACTGGCTTCTTCAAGCATTTTAGCTTAAGATTCTGAAATGATTTCTCTTTTGTGAATTTCCATATTCATGGCGTGTTCTTCTTCGTAAGATTCGTTAATGATATTGCGTTGACAAAGTAGTTCTTGATGAACTTTCTGTTGTAATTCATGAAACCTAGAAAGGATTAAACTTCCTTAACGTTAATAGGCGATTTTTATTCTTTAACTGCTCGTAGTTTCTTTGGGTCCATGCGTACTTCATGTCGTTCAACGACAAATTCAAGGAAGTCAACTTTCTTCTGATGAAATTCGCATTTCTTTGATTTAAGATGTAAGTTTCTCATGTTCAGACATTCTAATACTTTGGAAACATGACTAACATGTTCTTTCAAGGTTTTCGAGTAAATCATGATGTCGTCCAAGTATGCTATGACAAATCGGTTCAGATGTTGTCGTAGTGTATCATTGATCATTTTTTGACACGTTGCCGAGGCGTTCGTGAGCCCGAACGGCATCATCGTGTATTCGTATAATTCATACCGTGTGCGAAAAGCTGTCTTTCACTCTTCCCCTGCCTTCATTCTGATTTGATTGTACGCTTCTCGTAGATTCAGTTTGATGAAGTACTTTGCTCCGAATAGTCGATCCTGAAGCTCACTGATATTGGATAGTGGGTATCGATTCTTAATCGTGATGTTGTTTAGCTTTCGATAATCAACACATAGACGGAGAGTTTCGTCCTTCTTAGATACAAAGAGGATCAGGTATCCTGCCTGTGATTGGGATTTTTTAATAAATTCTTTCTTTTCGTTTTCTGCCAGGTATTCGCGAAGTACTTCGAGCTTCTTCTTAAATAGAGCATATATGAGTTCAAACGTGAACTGCTTGCCTGATTCAAGTTTGATTTCGTGATTTCACGATTGATGTTTAGATAGAGCCTCTGCCGTTGCCTCTTCCTGAAACAGATGCTCCCAACTGTTGTATATCCTTAATATGTGCTTCAGCGATTTCTTCGCTTTATTAGATAGTTCAGAGTTCTCAGAAGATTCGCAATTTTCTTCACTTACTCTGACTTTGTGGCTCGACTGACTTCTGCCAGTGCCTGTCGAGTCGAACTCTGTTAGATTATTCTTTTGCGAGAATGCAAGCTCGCTACTTGCGATCAAGTTTCGACTCGTTCTCTCATCTATCATCGAACGCTGTCGATGCGTAGATTGAATGTGAATTGCGTGATCACATCGCGCAAATCTAAGTACTCGTGTATTTCAGTCGACTTCTGAATTGTGCTGCTTCAATCAAGGCATTTCTAAAACGATATCGTGAGTGGTTATTCTCGCTATATCAAAGGTTAGTTCCTCGTGATGTTGTTGAATAGCTATCGGTAGTGGTTTCGTTTCTCTGTTCACTCTTTCATTCCCGTCGGATAATGGGTTTCCATCTACAATTATCAAATTGTATGCGTCAGGCTTCTTTTGAGTAGAATACTCTTTCTTCTCAACAAGAGCTCTGGCCATAAAATTACCTGTCGCATCAGAATCGACCATTGCAGTGAATCGACGACCATTGACCTTAACTGGTGTGGTAAAACATCGTGCGTGTGCTGTTGAGTTTAGTTGCTGCTGTTGGACTAACATATTGCATTCCTCTGATATGCCCTTTATTAAGGAATTTGGACTTTTCTCTGCTCTTGTGCTGTGACTTCTGCTTCAAACGCCTGTTTGCGTTGAGCTTCCTTTTGTTGCTGAATTGCTAACTTTGGCTTTCTAGGAAACCAGTTGGCTCCTTCCTTTTCTTCTAGGTGAGTTTAGCATGAGTTGTTGTAGCAAGTCGTCCAACTGAGTGTCGCATGTTTCTTTGATTGTTCTATCTCTTGTCTAAATAGACTAACACTGTTCAGTTGTCGTTTGATTTCGTCAGAAATATTCTTTTCTTTAGTGGCGTCGCTTCCTAGCGCTTTCTCGCATTTATTCACGGTTTGACTGATTTGTCTTTCTTTTGATGAGCTAGTTAAAGCGTCAAAATGTTTCGTGATGTTATCTAGGCATTCGTGAAAGTTCTTTCAGTCGTACTCTTCGTCTGAGTCGATAGCTGAGCTGTGAGATTTAATGATCTCCTGAAGTGCTTGATTGACTTTCTGCGTAGATGCGAGTGCCTTGTCTGATGATGTTTCATCTAGGACTTTCTGTAATTGATCTGGGTTTTCTACTAGATAGTAGTCGTCGTTCGATTCAGTCTTGGGGGTGTTCGCTTCTGTGTCGGTTTGCTTCTTGATGTCGTCCTGGCTATCGAGTATCTCTCTCAACATAGCATTGATCTGTCGGCGATTCATCAAGTTTCGCGATCGGCAATCTCTTGCGAAGTGGCTCGATTTGCCACATGAATAGCACGTTTTCTGGGATTTGTTACCTTGCTTTCTTCTAGAATTCTTCTCTTTACGTTGCTGAATGAAGTCCAGTTTCATAGGTGCAGGCTCGCGATAGTCTGGATTACTGTACTTCTGATTAGAACGAGATTCTTTCTGCTGATATTCGATTGTTGGTTCAAAGAAGGTTTCTGCCCTTTCTCGAAGTTGATCGTATCTTTTTTTCATAGCTCTCTCGTACAGCTTGTCATCGAGGTCGATGGCTACTTCGATGAGGTCGAACATGTCGCTGATGCTTCTGCCATCGCGCATAATTTCATCCTTGAGATTGTCCTTGAGACCTCGTCGAAACATTGTCATAAGTGCGGCATCGTTTCACTCGATAAGATTGACATACTTCTGAAATCTTGCTGCGTACTTTGCTGCAGAGATTCGCTAAGTTAGATGCTGAATTACTCTTTTTGCGATTTGTTCCTCGTTGGATGTTTCAAAGATTCTTCGAAGCTCTCTCTTGAAGTTATCGAAGTTCGTGAACATGACACGGGGGTTTTCGTCATGATTCTTCAGGTATTTGCGTAAGTTTGGCTTGAACCAGTGCTGGACTCTTTCTCTGAGAAATGTGAATGCGAAAATTGTCTTCTTGTTCGCTGAAACAAAATAGAAGGTGAAGTAGATATTTATTTGCATGAGTCAGTCCTTCAAGCCGATACGATCTTCATGATAGATGTCAGATTTGTTGATTCTGATTTTATCGTCTTCATCGGTAGAAGGTCGGCGTGATGCTGTAGAGCTACTGCTCGAGATAGGGGCGCGTTGACCTGATACAGACATTCTTAGAGTGTTCAAAGTGTTACGCTGGTACTTCCCACGAAGATATTAGAGAGAGATTTATGCTTTGAAGAGATTTGTAGACGTCTTCAGACAATGCAAGCAATCACTTGGTAACAAGGGTTTGCAGCTTTGGCAGTCGTAACAATAAGTCAAGACTTAAGATGAGTTGAACACGATTCATAAGAGAGTCGTGTTCGGATCTCTATATACTAAAGAAGATTCATCGTGCTCCCCTTGCTCCCTGGTAGAGCAATGGGACACTGGTACCTCTGCTCTTGCTGCTCCTCCAAGAAGCGCTGGAAGCAAGCTTCTGTTGCTCCTTGATAAAGACGCAGGAGCAATGCAAGTAGCCGTACCCTGTGCTACTCGTACTGCGTACTTCATATACCTGTTGGAGCTCGCTAGGCTCGTAACATATAGCAAATCAAATTATTTTGCAAAAGATTATTAATTATAGAATTTAATATATTGTTGATAAATAAATTTTATATTAAAAGAAATATTTGATAATTAGAATAATATTAGAGAGCAAGTTAATATAGAGACAAATATCTTCGAAACTAAATTAAATAATTATTATTATTTAATAAAGAATTTAAACTAGTTATAGAAAGTTCTAAATAAAATATTATTAGATAAGTTATTTGTATTTACGTAAAAAGTTAATTAAGTATTTTAAAAAACTATTAATTTTTATAGTTTAATAATTAACTTAAATAAAAATTATAATTAAAAGAATTTTTACAATTGTATAAAAAATATTACAAATTATTTTAAAACTTTAATTAATTTATCAAAGATTGTAAACAAATACAAAAAAAAGCTAGAAAACAATATTAATATAAAAAGAAATATATTTAATATTATTATAAAACAATTGAATTTTATTAAAATATATAAGCAATAATCTATTATAAACAAGAAACTTACAATATTAATACTTAGATATAAAAATACTATTATTAAGAAAATATACAATTTATACGTAAATCTTAGTTAAATAGTTTATTATAACAATTTATGCTAAATTTATCTAGAAGAGAAGAACAAAATTAATTAATTTTCTAAAAGATTAAGATTAACAACTTAGTATTAAAAAAAAGTTTAACGCAAATAAATATTTAAAACAAAAATTAAAATATAGAAACAAAAAAAAGTTTAAATTTCTTAATAAAAAATATATTAGAAAAATACAATATATTAGTTTATTAATAACAATTAAATTTAACAATATATATATAATATTTTATTATATTAATTAAAATTAATAGTTGTTAATTTATAATAATAATTAATTCTAATATAATAGATAATTTTATAATTAAAATTTTTGTAAAAAAAAAGATATTTTATTTAAAAGAAATCTAACACTTACAATCTAATGTTTTTCGATAGAAATCTATTATTTGTAGACTGATCGTCGAGTTCGATTTCGCGGGGGAATCGCTAAGTAATCGGGCTCGGAAAGTTTAACTTTAAAAAACCTTGAATTTAAAAAAATTTATAACTTTTTTGTATCTTATACGTATTTTTTGAAAATTACGTTGTTTTGTAGAGAATTTAGCGCTCTTTTAAACAAAAAAAGAATTACTTGATTTGAACTAGTCTATGTAGCTCAATTAATTAATTTAGCTTCGGGTTGAACGAAGAAGTCTGTCCGAATCCTCGGGTTGGACAAAAAAAAGTGTCCGACCCGGTCCAACGATCACACTAATACTAACAATCGAATTGTCTAATTTTAAAGATAAAGAAGTAAGACTCTAACTTTGTTAAAAGTTATTTTGTTTAATATTAACAACAATATTATCTAAAGCAATAGAAGAATAATCAATATAAACTTTGCATTTATTAAGATAAGCTTTTATTCTAAATATATTAATTATTGCTTGTTCTTTATTGCAATATTTGTATTCGATAAAGTCGAATAATTTGTTTAGCAATCTAAAATATCCAATAAAGATTATCGAGAGCGTTGTATCGACTTTAGAAGACATGTAATTGTCAATATAGATAGAAAATAAGATAAAATAATGCAGTTAATATAGGAAAGATGACATCTTTACGATATAAAACGATATTTGCGTTCTGCGCTAATTGTAATAGGAAAGCGCTAAGTTCGACTCGAGATGTTTTTACTAGCGCGTTATTTACATATACAGGCCGGAGTTCTCCTTATTTACGGTAATTATCGTCAGAGAACGATGCTTACCGGTAATTAACCATCACTACAAGCGTCACTCCCCTCCAGCCCTTCATCAACCGCGTCCCTATCTCCTCCGTCTTAACCTTGCCACTACTAGTATACCCCTGCTCGAGATTTCATCCAAGCAAACAGCACCCACAGCATCAAGCCCCTGATCCCAAAAAACCCACCAGCTGCAATACTTCCCGAGCTCGTCTCTCCTATTCAATAAGCAGCCATTGCGATGCAATCTCCCTGGTCCAACTGTGAGGACTCACAATGCTGTGAGAGGGTACACGCTTCGTTGGCTGGCTCGCAGCTGTCTGAGCTCCTGTAGACGCCGAGAGCTTTGCGCAGACTACGGACTCCCTCCGCAATTTGCCAGACCCGGTACAGCACGTCACGCCCGATGCAGGAAAGCCTGGCATAGGTGTCTGGAGGGATCAGGAAAGGGACATCTGAAGGGGGATGGTCGATGGTACCCGAAGCCCACTCTGGCCGATAGATGACAGCTACCTTTCATCGAAATCTAGTTATCTCATCCTCTCCCTGCACATTTCTACCCTATATCGGATCTGTGTATCATAAACTGCTCAATAGCTAGCTACCCACCATAACCCACAAGCGGACTATCTAACAAATACCCCAATCTTCACACAACCCACATACCTACTCCTCTCCTCACCCCCTTCCATCCCCCCTAACAAGCCTTCCCACCACTCAGCCTGCCACCACCTTCTCTGGCCAAATCGACGCATTCAAGCCCAGAACTCCCAATCTTCCAAAGAGCCCCTTCTTTATACCATACAGACGGACGACGAAAACTGTCTGCAGCCCCCAATCTCACAGAGTTCTAGGTCTTGGGAAGGAAATGAGGTCTCACGCCTTGATGATTTCAAGGGTGATAGAGCCGGAATTGACGGGAGGGGGATCGATCTGTGATAGGCTGCTCGATCACCCACGCGATGTTGGCAAAAAGACAAGGTTACTGAAGTAAACCGCGTGCTCAGTCCGCTGCTAGTTTTCTGCCGGAGGGCCAAGGAGGGATGGGAGGAAGGAACGAAGGTAGCAAGGAAGGAAGAAAGGGAGGGAGGAAGGGAGGAAAGGAAGGCAGGAAGGGAGGGACGAAGGAAAGGAGACGGAGAGAAAGGAGGAATCGAAGAGAGGGAAAAAGAGAGAGAGAGGGAGAGGGGGGGGGGGGGGGGGGGGGAAGAAAGAAAGGGAGAT
>JAABUZ0100004452.1_pt1 | contig 19322 bp, 19 predicted proteins | sample 5562091 | NCBI WGS metagenome assembly JAABUZ01 (sample SAMN12813069, study PRJNA571459) | rock metagenome | isolation source: Antarctica rocks | place: Antarctica: Victoria Land, Linnaeus Terrace sud | collected 2015-12-21 | reverse complement strand
GGCGCGCCCCCCCCCCCCCCCCAAACAGAGGATATTACACATGCGTAGAATCAGGCATCTCAGAAATAGGCTTCCTTATCGACCGCGTAACCCAGCATCTTGACCCTGTTAACATACTCGGGCCAATCGCAGCTCCTCACCCATCGATGAAAATCGATACATTTAGCGGCGCCTTTAGGCATAGAAACCTCGAAGAGAAGGTTTTCGGTCAAGGTGGTGGTGGGGGGGGGGGAGGAGCTTGGTAAAAGTAACGGAGGGGTAGGCGGTAGCTTTGATGTACCATGGCTGCCCATGCAGAAGAGCCTGATCCAACTCCCCGCATTCGGTGTTCAAGCCACGGAACAGCTCTTCCACCGTGAAGGCTCGCCTCGTCTTGCCAAGGCCCGCCATGGTGGGGAGCAAAAGCCTCAGGAAGTGACTGTGCGGGTCTTGGTCGCGGTGCTGTGTCTCGGGCGGCTGGGTGGAAGATCTTCGGCGCTGGGTTCGGGTGTTGTGGCTGCCGGCGGCTAAGATCTCTTGCGCGGTGGAGAGGGCGGCCCCGCCGCCGCAGCAGGTGTCTAGGATGTGGAGGGTGGGGCCGTTTATGGTAGAGAGTGGGTGGTACAGCCAAGAGTAGTCGAGGCCGAAACCGGGGAGCTCGGCGGTTTTCTCGTCTTTTTCTTTGGTTGGACTGGAATTATCGATTAGGAGGTTTTTTTTTTTAGAGATGATATGGTTCGAGCTCACAATATGATAAGATCTTTCTGGCTATCGCTGGCTTTCCGAAAACCGGCGTTGGAGTAGCCATGACCGCTGTAGTATATGATATTCAGCGTCCTGGGTGTAGATTGAGACCTGAAATCCTCAAGGACACCGCCGAGATCCGTCAAGTCCTGACCACTACCGGAATTGTCGCCGAGGAGTTTGTAGATTTGAGTCTGGTAGTGAAAGGTGTTTTTGAGAAAATTCCTGAACGTGACCACGTCTTCGCGATTGTTGCCATCAGCCTCCTCCCAGCACAAAAGCAGTACTTGAACATTATCGTAAGGTCTTGGAGTTGTCGGAAAGGTCCTTGTAAGTTCATCGTTGAGGTCGTGTTTGAATTTCTCCAGATGGGCATCTTTATTTTCCTCTGGGGTGCCTTCGAAGACATAACTATCGATATCAGTCGTGCTAGCCATTGTTGCCACAGGATAAGTATAGATATCACGGTGAGTGCAACATGTTGCATAGTCTGGAAACATTGCTTTCTTATGTCGGTGCCATCTGGTTAGATCTTCTCGGAATATTCGGAAAGTGAGCTGTTGAGACATCGCATTTGTTGTGTTCAGAGGTTCGACTGACGATTCGTGGCGTAATGAGTATACCGCTGGCCTAGATCTTCTTGATCTTTCGCTACGAAAGCGTTAGTTGCATGGCCAACCTGTTGAGAGCTCCCAATCCTGAAATGGTATGTGGTTTGAATGTGCACGTCGCTTGGCAATCCGGTCTGAAGTGCCGACGTGGATATCTCGATGGGATACTTGTCAATGATAGCCTGGGATGCTGTTTGCTCAACTAATCTGGCACCAAATCCAAGATCTAAGACTATGGTAACAGCGCATAGATCTTGATAAATGACACAAGATCTCATATTGACATGTATATTTCAAGGTCAGGTACGAGCCGTTTCCAAGAAGTGAGCGGAAAGGGTCGGTGGACCTGCGGGGTCAACCGCTGCTTCTGTAGTTAGTAGAGAGGAAAGTAATAGACTGATAGAGTATTGAGCTTTCCACTTGTAAGAATGAAAAACAGCATTTCTCAATTGCCTGTTAAAGAGGATGGTATAAATGTGATGACGATTCGATGGTGTGACCAGTTGGGAAAACAGCAGTGGCTACAGACCATGTATAGAGAAATATGCGACAATGAAGCGTCCTAGAGGCAAAGTCAGCTTCGGCATTATAAGACACGTATGTGGATCAAGCTTCGAAGCATGAGCTTTGTGACATTTGTGAGCTAGCCGGCTATGGTCAAAGGATAAGCCAAATCGCTGCAGTATGCTAAGATCTTCAATATTCGACGCGGGATACGGAACTTTGAAAGGGTTGCAGTAGAGCTCTTCAAGACGCCTTGGCCTTAGCCTTGGCCTTGCCTTTCGCAGGTGCTTTCCCAGTGCCGCCATTTACTGTCTCCAGCTGTGCTTTTCCCTTCCGTACCTTCACCGCACCTGCTTTGCCCTTGGCCTTTGGAAGATCTTTCTGAATATCGTTTGCAACGTCTTCCATTGCGGCATCTTCGTCATCCATGGCTTCGTCTTCAACATCACCTTCATTCTCGACTTGCTTCTTGCTATTCTTTCCTTTTCCCTTTGCTTTTCCTTTCGACTTCTCTTTTGGTATATTTGCCTCCTTGGTCGTGGTAGTCTTTACTTTTCCCCTCGCCCCTTTCCCACTACTGCCTTTTTCCTTGGCATTCTCTCCTGCATCCACCACATCCTCTTCTACATCGAGGTCGTCTTCCGCGGCGGCTTCCTCCTCCAGATCTTCCTCCTCGCTGTCGTCCGCTTTCTTTCCCTTCTTACCTTTCCCTCCCTTGGCCCTCGGCATACCTTCCTTCATTGGCCCTGTCCTCTTGACCAAATGATCGATAACACATCCCTCATCCCATCCCTCACTCTTCGGTCCTGTGATGGCTCTGCACCTTGGACAGGCTTTTCCATGCTTAATGAACAGTTGATGCAAAGAGTACTTCAGTTCGTCTGGGATCATGACTTCTAGATGACGAAAGGTAGTAATTGGATCCGATCCAACGTCTGGTGGCACCCATCCAAGCCACTTGGATAGGCGAAAAACGTGCGTGTCAACAGCAAAACAGGGAATGCGCATGCAGAATAGCACAACACAGGCAGCAGTCTTGGCGCCAATTTGTGGGTATTTGGTCATTGTGGTTATAGCTTCATCTTTCTCTAGATGGTGTATGTGGTCGAGCGATAGGACATGATCTTCGGCGCGCGCGATCTCAGCATCTTTTTGTTCGTTGGTTTCGTTCTCAGCTCCCTTGGGCGCGGTAGATTCATCGTCTTCATTTGCCTTAACCAATGCATCGCGACGGGCTTTGTTCTCTTCATACACTATGTCTAGCAGCTTCTTGATGTACATGCCTTTTTTCTTCTGCATACCGCCTTCTTTGATTGCATCAATGACTTCTTCCAAACTCGCTCGTCGAATAGCGTTATAGTCTAGACTCCCTTTTCCAATTCCATCTTTCAGGGTGCCAAATTTTGCTACCAAGCCTGCCATCGCCCTGCCTGAGTTTAAACCAGTTGTATTGCCACTAAGAAGCGTTCGGACCAGTGCATCAAGAATGGAAGGTACTTCACCACAGCCTGTGATTGTGAGAGATGGTGGGGGAATCTTTGGGGGTGCGCCTTGTTTTCCATGAAGCTCGGTCAACAGATCATTGACCGCATAACATTCCTCTGGCGTAGGGTGGGGCCAATCAGGATACGGAGTTGCGCCAGGAGTAAGACCATATGGGTTATCCTTGGTTTTCGCAGACTTTTTCCTTGGAAGCTTGGCTGTTTTGTCAGTACAGATGGAGTTATCCACAATTTGCACTGCATCCTTGGTCTGTTGCTTTTGTTCTAGAGGCTTCTTGATACTTCGTTTTTTCGGCGCAGGCTCTGCATCTTCGGCCACTTCTCCCTTCACGCCCACGTCACTAGAGGCGAAAGCCTTCCCGAGATTGTGGGGTAATTCATTGGGATCCTCTTCAACCTTTGGGGCAGCTACCCTCTTGCGCTTCTTTACTGCACCGGGACGTACCGGTGGTGAGTTGGTTTGAGCTTGAGCTTGGTCCTTACCCTGCTTGACACTGGCTTTTTTTGCAGGTGGAGACTTCTTCTTGCTGGGTGCGGGCGTTGCCGGCGGACTCGACAACTGCTGAGGGGCGGGCTTTTTGGCGGTAGAAACCAGGGAGTTTGGCTTGGAGGCTGCTTCCTCAGCTGCCGCACGGCGAGTGACGCGAGCAGCCATAGTCGCTGGACTTCTCACTAAAACGTGAATTACGCTTACTCTATGGAATGTCAGTGTGGAGATGGAATCTGAGGAATAATGATAATCACTGGTATTTCCAGGCGATAGAAATGCCTGGCGCCACACAAGGTAGAACAAACAACCTCAAAACAGAAGACGTCTTGAAGATGTCGAACCGACCGTATACGAGAAAGATTTTTCACTTGCTCAGGCAAACGATGAGTAGAAAGGAAAGAGTAGTGAAGATAGAGGAACTTTGGCGAGTGAAGTGAATTGTAGATATTTTACGCTATATTAGTCCATGACGTAATCCTCTTTCACTGCGAAGCTATCCAGTACTGATCAGGCTCTAGATATTGAGATCAACCCCTTTATCTTCTGGCTGTGAATGTGACGAAATTGGTTCCTCTAATCGTAAGTCAGACAACGGTGTGTGTTGTCAGTTTCGATATGACGTTAACAGGCGGCGATGAACCGTGCACGCCGTGGTACGGGCTTCTAAGCGAGATGCAGGTACGAATTCGGTTTTGGGTAAGGCAAGTATCATTCATTCCTTTGCACAGCACCACCAGGGAGCGCAGAAAGCCAAGATACTGTAGTGAATCACAATAGAACAGATTGGGCAACTAGATACCTCATCAGACAGAGTGACTGCTCGGGTATCGAATTGAAAACCTTATCCCCTTGCCCAAACTTGATTATCGCACAAGAGTACATCTATGATGCACCCCAACCGTGGATGTACCGTACCCATCCCAGAGATTAAACGCTTTAAATCAATCCATGTACCATCCACGAAATCAACATTTGATCCAGGGAATGAAAGGCCTAAATTTGCACCCCATCCATGGATAGGAAGCAACATATGTATAGGACTCGAATCATTCAACGACGGTATCATTTGGATTAGGATATCTGCAGATGACGCTTACGACTCCCAGCCTTTTTGCAATCCTTCGCTGTGACAAGCCGAAATTTATGATAAAGTAAGCTAAAGCCTTGAACCGGGGCTGTAAATAAGGTAGGGGAGATATCTCGTCTCTCGGCCTCTTCGAGCGAAAGAAGCATCGTTTACAATAGCTAAAGTACACATATCCCGGACTCGTTTGCCCAAGCATCATTCGCGCTCATCGTTAAAATTGTGTAGACTGATATCCATGCGGTCTTTGGGTGGTGGCGTATCTTCCTCCTCCACAACTCCCCTCTTCCTCTTGCCATCAGCCCGATGCGAATCGTCGTTCGCATTGTCTCCAGCCTCTGCTGACCGGTGTAGCGATGTAGGAACAACCTCACCACCATCTTCCACTGTAGCGCCATTCGTCGCAATTTGAGTCTCCATTGTACCAGCAGATCCATTCGCTACTGCTTGTAAGGCGCTCTCCACAACTTTCATCCTTTTCGACTGCCCTCGGACTCTCTCTAGATGCCTGAAGTAGTCCTCATCAACTGGGGTACTATATTTGCCGTTGAATACACCAACTTCAAACTTCCTATCTTTTTGAATCTCTGAGCCAGGAAAGAAGGCGCTGGCGCAGGCATCCTCAAGGTCTTCAAGCTTTTGAAAAATGACCTTATCCGCACCAATGTGCTTTGCTATTGCTTCATCATTGCGCTCGTGCGCAATGAGTTCTGAAGGTGAGGCAAGGTCAATTCCATAGATATGGGCATTTCTGACTTTATGGTAAGTCAGAGCTTCTGTACACGTCGCAAGACTTACGTGATTCGGGGAGCGCAACTGGCAAAGTAGACCTTAAAAGCACCAGCTTCGCGCGCCATGTTGACAATCTCACGCGAGGTGGTGCCACGGACAATGCTATCATCCACGAGGAGTACATTTTTGCCAGCGAATTTCTCGTCCATGGCGTTCAATTTCCTTCTGACGCCTTTTTCTCGAGATGTCTGATCGGGCATGATGAAAGTCCGGAAAACGTAACGATTCTTTACAAAACCCTGGCTAAAGGGCTTCTTGAGCCGCGCAGCTACACATGGCGCAGACGTATTTGAAGTTTCTGGGATCGGGATCACAACGTCGACTTCTTTCAAAAGATCAGGTGTGGAGGCGAAAGATTCCTTGATAGTTTCTGCCAGCTTGTAACCCATGTTCTCCCTGCTTTGATTCACGCTAATACCATCCATTATGGAATCCGGTCGTGCAAAGTATACAAGCTCAAAGATATCCAATGATTGGCTTTTCCGTGGCTCAATCTGGTACATGACAGGCTCGGATCCCTTTTGAATGATGATAGCCTGACCTGGCAGAACGTCGATAATGTTCTTATAGCCGAGCTGCTTCAGTGCGACGGACTCAGAGGCCATCATGTAGTCTAGACCGTCCCCTCGAGTAGACGAACGGGACCCCATGACTAACGGCCGTATACCGTAGGAATCTCGGAACCCCATGATGCCAAAACCTAAATCGTACATCAGCAAGGGTGTGATTCTGTGCAGAGGTCACAGCTTACCTGCAAGCATAGCTGTACAAGCCCAGGCTCCCTCACATTGTGCGTACATTCTTTTCAAAGCTGCGAAGATATCTGTATCATTCACACGTGCCTTTCCAGTGACGTTTAATTCGTTAGCAAATATGTTCAGCATCAGCTCGCTGTCACTTTCGGTATTGATATGTCTGTGTGCATAACGATCAAGCCATCTCTTGAGCTTGGGGGTATTGATCAAGTTGCCGTTTTGCGCGAAGCATATTCCGTAAGGACTATTGACATAGAATGGCTGTGCCTCTGCATTTGCACTACTGCCTGCAGTCGGATATCTCAAATGTCCAATACCCATTGAACCCGGTAAATCTCTCACTCTAACCCCGTCATCCCGAAAAACCTTCGAGGCGAGTCCGTTTCCCTTGCATTGGTAAATCTTTCCACCAGACGCACAGGTAGCTATGCCACAAGCATCTTGACCACGGTGCTGAAGAAGATAAAGCGCCTCATGGAGCTCGCTGGCGGCCGAGGTCTCCGACGCATTCGCGTGGATAAGGGCAAGGATGCCACACATGGCAGTAACTTTTACTCGAGGCTCTAAGGTAGCGCCTGTTAGCATGTACTTCTTTTGAATACTCATAAAACAGGGTAGTGGCCATGCTGGGCTATTCAGAATATGCTGTGTCCGCAGAATTGATCTCAGCAGTCTAACATCTAAAAGTAATGAAACATTCATCTCGATAACGGCTTGAGCTACGGTAGGTGGGATACTTACTGAATGAGGTACCTTGAGGTAAAGTTTGGCCCTCGTGGAACAGTTGTCATCCAAGACTTCAATCGGTTGAGAGCTGGACTGATCCCTTCTGGTCCCGGGGACGGCGGGGTTGGTTCTTGAGAGCACTGGAAACACTGGATGTGTAGGAGTGGTAACAGGCTTGTGCCGGTGACTGGTGCACTATCCGTCTAACGGGGCCCAGGAAAAGACCGACAGTGGTAGCCTTTGCTCCCAGTTCAACAAGAGAAGCCATAATGTGAATTGATTTAGAGTCCGAGGGGTCCCTCAGCACGCGAGCTTGGAAAAAAGATTTTCGCCGCCGTTTCGGTCCGGACGCTAGTAGAGTACTGTTTGCTCAGATTGTTCAGCCACTGTGTCCATTCATGTTCAACCAGTTCCTGCTCCACGAGGCTGCCTGCCTTTGGCCGTCATGGGCATTGACAGCCTAAAGAGCCCTGCCTTGGTCCCTATATGTAACGTAGTCCATCAACGCCAACCGATACTGGAGCAGGTAGATCCCCATATCATGGACGCTCGGACCACCTGGGGACGGATTAACAAGATCCCGAAACATCATCTAAACCCAACGTTCAATTGTCAACCAGTAAGGTACCTCAGACACTGCTGTCTTCAATCTTGATCTATCGTCCACCCAGCTCTTTTCTACAGAAACAATGTTTGAACAGCCTAGTATATCCAGACATAGGACTCACTGTCCGACAGTCAAGATGCCCCCATGGAGAAGGAAGAAACCACCGCCCCCAAGAGTGGGTCGCATGGCCTGCTATCTCGGAAGCTGTTGTGAGTGACCAGAAAGGGAATGTCTTCAACCATGGCGGTCTCTGCCACTGTCGGCAGACTGACTGTCCCAATGCCCTTGATCACTGCTTTCCCTGCATTGTATTGCCATGCTCTTATTATCTCCATATTGTCTCGTCTGGTTATTCATGGCAGTTGTTCTTGACGTCTCTCAGGCGTCAGTAATCTCTTGGAAAGTGTACCACTGTCTTTATCTTGTTTTTATCCGGATCTTGTGGTTTGCTGCAATAACCATTGTTATGCATGAGCCATATAGTCAATGATAGTAGGGTACAGACAGGAGAGCTCTTCTGCAGCTCTGAAGCTTCAGTCTTTGTTCAGAGGTCTTCCAAAGCGGCGTCTTGTTCATTCGGGCTGCTATCTTCAAGTTGGCACAGCGGCTGGATGGAACTGCTCGGACTGTGACTCGCTTTCGCTCGGACGTGTAGAGTGTGTCATGCCGTGGGCATGGACCTAAGACTATATGGTCGAATACTGTTGTCAATCGTAAGACTTCAAAAATCAGGAGGAAAAGATTAGTGGAGGTCACTGAGCTGCACTGATGTACGACTAGCTGCTCGGGACATGTGCGGCTGTGCTTGTGCAATATCCTGTGCGGCTGGGGTTAATCCCGGATTCTATGTTAGCGACGCATAGTCTCAACGCGTCAACTTTCGAGACCTTCAGAAGACATTTTAAGTTTACAACCAGCTCAAAGAGACGGCGGCATGCCGATGAGCTGAACAATCAGTCGCGGTGGTCTCATATAAGGGCTACATCCTCGTAATTCTACGATTCCTTCCGGTTTGCTCACCTCATCACTTCAGTGCTACTCTCAAATTTAGCAGATTTAATCAATTCGAAAATCGCGTTTATTCACAAGAACTCAGGGTATGTTCGCTGCCCCCTATTAGTGGCTACTCATATCTATAAAGCTGCATTCGAGAGATTGTTCTACACTCAGTTTTACGCCTTGACTACTGAAACTCAATCTCCTCATCAGCATCCTGACCATGAAGAACATTCTCGAGGGCAATAAGATCGTCGTTGATCTCGACGATGAGCAACATAATCAGGTCAACTCCGGTAAGTCTCACCTTCTTGCTAGTAAGCCATACCACACGATCACTTCGAATTTTTCTCCCTTAGTGAGGACTCTACTACGTCTTAGATAAAATTGCCCCCTCTCAAGCAAAACTTCTTCCCGTTACCTAGAGCTTCTGAAAAACTAACGAATCCACAGTGAACATTGAAGCACAGATTGACATGCATGAAGGTGTTCTCAACCCGAATCGACAATTCCCTTCGTCTACTTCATCACATTCTCGATCACGATCCCTTATCTTCGGAGTTCGTGATCTCGAAGAAGAAGCTGCTCATCGCGAGAATGTGGTTTGGAGCAACATCAACAATGACGGCATTCATGATCTCACGTATGAAGAAGACTCTGAAGATTTGAATATGTTGATCACGGATTACTTTGAAATACGTAGACCATCTACAAGTCTTCCTCGAGTGACCATCGACCGACGACGTGCTCCGGCCAAGTTGCAGCGAAAAACTCCAGTTTCTTCCCCTTGCTTGAGCCTAAACACTTCCACTTATAACAATGTCGAAGTACATTCAGGAGCCAACGTGGAACTGTATGACGAAGACTTCATGAGGATTGTAAACGTTATTAAAGATCCCCATCGTGGCACGATTACTTTACATGGTTGGCTGTTTAGGAGGAATAGTGCAATGAACGGTACCATGCAGTTTCAGCAGAATAAGGACGACGAGTTGTGTTGGATAATGCAAATCGAGGAAAATGATCAGAGATGCTACAAGATTCAGGGCATGGTAACAAGAGCAATGCATGACGTTCGTCGTCACAGACACATTAGACTGACGAATCGGCCATACGATGATTCAAGTTGGAGGGAAGACCTCGCAAGCCAGAGCACTGCGGATGCGATGAACGGGCCCGAGCTTGTTTGCCGCGTCAAGCATATCTCTGTGTTTGAAAACGCTGCGGCTAAACGTCAGAATCGCGCACCAGAGGAAATCTACCAGCGGCTACGATCTGATGAATGTGACCATTTACCTGGTATGTATAATGAGCCTAATGCCATTGTCGACGACATACTCCGCGATACCTGGAGAGGTGAAAATGTGAAAGGGGGAGCATGTAAGGAATGGCTACATGGAGAAAATGAGTTCCTCGCACGCGAGGAAGACGACCATCAAGCTGGAGAAGATGCTCGCATCAATGCTCCACGCGGTCAATTCGAGACGTCGATGAACCAGAACATTGTCGCCACCCTTGTTGAAGATCCGAACTTCGGTGTGCAGGTTTGGCAACCCGACGAGGTTGTGGAAGTCCAGGCCGTTGGTTCAAGCTTTGATGGTCTTTCCATTCAACAGCCCCTTTCGCTTGATCGATCCCCCGAAAACGGCGAGCTAACGGGAAACACCCGTCCAAGGTGCGAAAAACGTTCGCTCGAATCTACTTCGGGAGAGGATGACAGAAAGGCCAAATCTTTAAAAGTCTCAGATGGACCAAAGACAGTTCACTCCAAGTCCATTCCTGCCGTAATCAGTGGACAAAGATACACGTTCGGAGACGCCTTTTGTGGAGCCGGAGGGACGTCTCGCGGAGCTATAATGGCAGGGCTGCGCGTAAAATGGGGCTTCGACTTTGATCTGCCAGCATGTCGTACCTATGCTCGCAATTTTTTCGGCGCCACCGTCTATAAATTAGCGGCCGATGAATTCATATTTTTGCCGGACACAAACCAAGATTTACGAGTAGATATCCTACATCTGTCGCCTCCTTGTGGTTACTGGTCCAAAGCGCATACAACCTCGGGACAACATGACGAGATGAATCGGGCGACTCTTTTTGCAATTGAGCAGCTTTTGCTCAAGGTAAAGCCAAGAGTAGTGACTCTTGAGGAAGTAGATGGCTTAAACGATAAGAATAATAAACCCTACCTCGCGAGCTTGATCCAGCAGTTCACGGCTCAAGGATACAGTGTCCGTTGGAAAATTTTCAATCTCGCCGACTTTGGCGTATCTCAGCCAAGAAAGCGGATACTCATGATTGCGTCTTGGTGAGCATTTGTGTCATTAATTGAAAAATGTCATGATTTACTAACAAAATGTGTAGCCCAGGCGAGATCCTACCCCCATTTCCTAAGCCGACTCATTCTAAAGATCCTGGATCGGCTGGTCTCATTCCTCGGCTCTCGATCAATCAGGCGATCAGCAACATTCCCGAAGGGTGGCCCGACCATGATGTCGAAGGCGCGAAGGTTCGCAACGGGCCCCCAGTGTCAGGCGACCGGCTGGCACCAACTATGACCACTAGCGGGAGCGGCATAGATCATCCTTCTGGCGAAAGAGCCATGACCAACAGAGAGAATGCTTGCCTCCAAGGGTTCCCGTTGGAGCACAAATTTGGAAAATACGGGGTTTTGCAGCAGATCGGTAATGCGGTGCCGCCAATTGTTGGCGAGATCCTGCTAAAGGAAATCAAGAAAGCCTTACAGAAGGCAGATCGGGTGGATGAGGATAGGGCCTGAGGCGTGTGGCGGCGAGGAGGTATGGAGATTTGCCGGTGGGGAGTGGTTTGGGTGTAAGCAGGGTCGCAGAAAAGTACAGAAGTTCTAGTACTACGTTTTTTCTTTCAAGATGCAGCAGCGCTTTTTTCCTACGAATTCTCTACTCAACCACACAACGCTGGTTTCTTTATCACTAGCCACTGCTACACAAAAGCTCTATGGAATTCATCAGCCAACGATCGACAAGCCGGATCAAAACGACAATCTTTCTCGAGCCCTGGACTGTGCTTGCGCCGCTTGGAGATACATTTCAGCTTTGTTTTGTTTCATTTTGGCCCTCATAGAGCCAAGTATCCTATTACGTTCAGGCATGATGATAAGCTCCAAGACGCTGTTATCCGATCACCAGGCAACAACTACACGAAAGCTCTAGGGAAACGACCGGCTACCGATCAACAAAGCCGGCCCGACACGACAATTTTCCTCATGCCCAGGACTAGGCTTGCGCTACCAGGTATTCAACATCAGCATTATTTCATATCGGCTCTCTCTGAGCTACGTACACAATTTCTTCCAAGAATGAGGTTACTCCTGAATGCTGGTATCTAAGAAACGAGTAACGTCCACAGGAGATCATTGCGGAAGATCACCAGCCACCGATCAAGAAGCCGGGCCTACAAGAAAAGCTCTCCCGGCCTATCACTGTACTTACACTGCCAGGAGATCCACATAAGCGTTGTTTCATTTCGGCTCTCTTCGAGCCATGTACCTACCGTACTCTATTTTCCTCAGGCACAATGGCACGCCCTGAACTTGTATCACTAGGTTTTAGATAGGCACACAATTCCACTCCACTTTTCCTTGAACAGTGGCGAAGAGTATGACACAACTGATTGTGATGGTGCTTTTGGTGCAAAATAGGTAAGAGTATCGCGATAAAATCCGTCTGCTACATATTTTGAACTAAGGAAGGATTTGTAACTTTGAACCAGCTAATGTTACAAAAGTCTGCAAAACCAGCGAGAAGAAGCACAGAGGATGTGGCACTTGGATACAAGACAGGTAGGTCATGGCCACTCTCTCATGCGTGAACTGGATTGTAGACACCCATACGGGCTGCTGATTCACACTCCTCTTTGACCACCCCCCACTCATCCTCAGAGGGCTTTTCCACTCACACACCCACCAGCACAGCTAGCGATCTTTCATTCCAAGAAGCGCGCAAGGAACGGAGTAAAACGTACCGCACTTAAAGCATCCATTCCCGGGCCGCCACTTCCCGTCGACCTCGACATTTCACTTTCCTCACGAACACTTTCGCATTGCTAAAGCAAGGTAGATAACAAAGAGTACCTTGGCTTGTGTAATGCTGGGGTGGAAGGGTTCAGTGGGAAAAAGAGAGATCCGAGGGAGATTTGGTTCGAGCCAGATATCTTGCGAGCAGGTCATGAAGGAAGGGTGAGGTAAGGTATACATAGTGGAATAAATCCATTTTTTTCTTCAGAGACGTTTTCTCGAATCGAGACTCCTGTGTAAAGCCAGCCTGCAGCATCCATCACTCTTAGAGCTCTCCGACCCAGCCATGGATGGCATGATCCTCTATCTTCCGCATCCTCCGACTTGGAACTTACAGACTTTGGATTTGGGTTGGTAGTCTAGATGTTGCGTTAACGACAAGATGATTGTAGGATGTGGTCAACTTTGTAAGAAAAGACATATCGGGGATTTCATCATTGTTTTGTAGAGATTACACGAGATGAAAAAATAGTAAGATATATTCAAGATATTAATTGTATGTCAAACGGTTTAAAAAAAGATGTAAACTTATGGCTTGAAAATCATCTTAAGGCGGACTCTTCTCTAATCATGTCTTCTTCTTATTTCCCTTCTCCTCTTTTCGCTTCTCAGAAACCTCGAGGAATCCCAGGAGGCCCCTATATCTCTCTAGCTCATCCAGATAGCCTCAATAACACTCATCGTGCTACCATCGGGCCTTCTTACAGCCGCGAGTACGAATCCCGAGTTCTCAAGGGTGAATAAGTTCCGCTAGGCAAGGGTACGTTCGCTGGGATTAAACAGGGAGAGCATTGAGAAGAATAGGATTAGCTTGATCCTTGGAGTTCGAGTAGAGGGTAGAGGGTGTGGCAGTGGTTGGATCGGTCGTATAGAGAGAAAAGACGAAGAGAAGTGGGGATATGAACCGGCCTAGCTTCTCGGAGACTTTTGTTTCTGGGGGCTTCGTTAAGGCGTACTCGTAAAGCGTGACTTCCCCGCCTTTCTTCATTGTTGGGATTAGATTCTGCAGGACCTGAACACAGTAGTTGTCGTTCCAATTATGGAAGACCCATCTCAAAAAAATACACATTCGCTTCTTTGGCAACCTGTTCCGTCAACAAATCGTGCTTCATAAACTGACTCTGCCTTTTAGCGTGGGGGAGCAGCGATGCGCCTTTGCTGGCAGTCCCAGCCAGATCTGGCACGATGAACGCGATATCAGTAGTTGCCAAGGCTAGGGCTTGACTCACAGGCCCATAGCCACCACCCCCGTCCACTACGACAGCGCTAGGATGATTCAGAGATCTCCAACCATTGCCGGCAATAAGATGCTTGACATCAAAACCCTCGCCTTGAGTGAAAGATTTCATTGTGGCGCCTAACCGTTTTGCGAGATCGAGGTTGAGAGCGAACCACTCAAACGTTGAGAAGAAGGTCTTATTCTTGATGATGGAGGCTATCTCATTGAGCTCCCCAAGTTGGGGTATTTGATTAAAGCGGGCAGCATTTGACTGAAGGCTGGGATTAGATTTTCAAGCACGAAATCCAACGCGTCAAAGGCATCGGGGTTGGTAAGAAGCATGCGAGACATGACCGTCTATATAGTACTGGAATAGCGGCTTATTCTGATCGTTGGTTGCCAAGTGTTACATCAGGTGACTCAACATCAAAACTTTTCAACCCCGCACTATGTTTTTGGCTGCGTTGACCCGTGCAAGTCGTTTTCTTCCGTTTAAACTACCATCATTCCTTTTTCTTTCGCTTAAACTACCATCCTGATTTTTACAGTTCATTGAAGTCATTGTACGTACATCAGGTGACCGAAAATCACCTGACCGACGATTGAAATTTTCTTACCTGTTTACCCGTACGGAATACATACCTGTATACTTCCATTACCTACCTGCATCTGTCGTTATCTTCATTGTACGCGTATATATCAATCTTTATCTCTTTTTACGATCCTTTTTCATGTCTCAACGCACCTGTACTCGCTGTGCTCATAATCGTCCCATTCATGAATTTCTCAATTCTAATTCAACGCGTGTTTTGAATCTTTGTTCATCTCTGTTTATCGATTTACCTGTTTATTCATACACTCTGTATGCTTCGTACATGCTTCATAGCACATGCTAATTAGTTCAATTGAAAGCACTCTTCATGACTCGATATCAAACTCCCTATCAAACGTCCTATCGAATTGTTATGAAGAAGAGCTTGGAATAACGATAACGGATTCTCTACATCCCATTGACTTTCTCATTGGCTTCCTCATTGGCTTTCTCATTAACTTTCTCATTGACTTCCGATAGATCACATATGGAGCACTGAATAGGTCACATATGAAGCACTGGGTATATTACATATGAAGCACTGGATACGTCACATATGGAGCACTGAATACGTCACATATGAAGCACTGGGTAGATCACATATGAAGCACTGAATATATCACATATGAAGCACTGGATACGTCACATATGAAGCACTGGGTAGGCTACATATGAAGCACTGGATATACTACATATGGAGCACTGAATACGTCACATATGAAGCACTAAGTAGGCAACATATGGAGCACTGAATATATCACATATGAAGCACTGGATACGTCACATATGGAGCACTAAGTAGGCAACATATGAAGCACTGAATATATCACATATGAAGCACTGGGTAGGCCACATATGAAGCACTGGATATACTACATATGAAGCACTGAATATATCACATATGGAGCACTGGATACATCACATATGAAGCACTGAATACGTCACATATGGAGCACTGAATACGTCACATATGAAGCACTGGGTAGATCACATACGAAGCATTGAATATACTACATATGAAGCATCGGAAGGGCAGTAGGATTGATTTTACAAATCTGTTTCTTATTTTGCACTTTTAGGAGATTCGCCACTAAATTTGATGGGGCTCTCGGCAAATTCTAAAAAACGGCACAGGTTTCGCAATCAACGATATCTAATTAAAAAGACGTAGTGCAAAGCAGTTTCCATCGGAAATGGCGACCCCCTCGTGTGAGGTACGAAGCCAGTTGAAAGTTCAGCGAATATGTTGTTTTTCATCGCATCTCTTCAATACCAGTTAACTAAGAAATTTCTGCAAAAGTACTGAAACCCTCGAGTGGCACATATTTCGAAAGACTGTAAGTGTATATGCCACGAAGTGAGACCAAGTCTGTAAGCTCGGGAGAATTTGAAACCTGGTGAATACAGCAAAAGATGTAAGGTGCAAGATGCTCAGTCGCTTGCGCTTTCGCAGTCGCTTAATATCGCACTTGCATAAAGTCGCACTCGGACTTGCTTGTCGCAACATAAAATTGCATTATTTTAACTTCTCACTTCTTTTCATTAACTCACTTCTTAACCTCACATTTTCGTGTTATCGGCGATCTCATCTATCTCAGAAGTCAGTGAATGTTCTTGTCATCTTAACAAGTTACAGCTCTAGTGCTGACGACGCGAGACAACTAGAGTATATGCACCAATGTCGGTACAATGTACGAGTACAGTCATGCGTGAATGCAATGCGTGGGCAGGAAGGCTTTTGACACTGCTACCCTTCGGTCCAGTTACGCTCATAGTACGCCTCATTCAAACCAAGCCTACTTTCCTCACGTATACTCTACGGTACTGATGATCTTATCTTATTCGTTGACCTTCAGTAATGCAGGCAGTCGAAAACTGGAAATCTTCGAAGCTGTTGCCTTGATGGAAACAATAATCAGCTATTACTGACAATCTCTACCTTCCCTACAGTTTGCACAACCATCATTACCTTCAACTGTACTGTCTTCGCAGAAATATTCGTTTACTGAGCCGTAAACGATTTTAAACGTCACGCATGCTTCCATTCAGAGTTTATAGATCCCTCTCTTGCTGATACTACGGTCATCCTCGAGAAGGCTGGCCATGAGGTACAATACTGGCCTTATCACCAATGTCAAGATCAGAATACTCTCAATGCAATCTACCTTCCTATCAGTTTGAAAACTCGCGATACTGGATTGAACGGATGGATCAAGCCCTCCACATCCTACAGAACGGGCTCCGGTGCAAAGCCCATGCTGCAAAAGCAGCACCCGCTGACATCGGGAATCGGAATTCTCCTCCCCCTCCCGCTCACTCGAAAATCATCGCGCCAAGCCCGTCCGCGCAGATTGTGCAGGAGAATTATCGTACCTCTGGTGTTTCTTCATCATGGCTCGAACGACGACTTGGTCCCTTGCCGGCAGGCGCAGAGAGTGTATGTGGCTTTGGGAGCTGAAGCCGTCGAGGTGGGATTGCTATCGTTGAGAGAATTGACCTTCTGTTTCGATATTCTCTACAGGTCGAGGGCGAGGGAGGGGAGCGGGAAGTTGTGAGAGACGGAAGTGGATATCTATCCAATTCTATAAAATAGCGGGTGCAGGTTACGCAAGACCACTATTGCATAGAGTAACTTAAATTATTGAATTTTCCACTGTTTGCAAGCAAGTAAGTTATAGATTGGCTATCCGTAGCCCCCACTAAGCTCGTTCCTCGCTTATAACGAGCTTAGTGGGGGCTACGGATACTTTACGATGTATATTCTCTATGACAGACATTTCAAACCAGATGATGAAGATTTTCGAGAACACTGACAACACCACGATAGTATTTTTGATAAGAGCTTTAACTCAACTTGACGATGGTGGAAAATGGTCAACGGCGTAAGTGGGTAAGTGGGTAAGTGGGTAAGAATACAAGAATCTTTCAATAGCAAAACTCCACAGCTTTGTGATGTTTTGGTGAGCTTTAAAAGGTGAACCAATCCGAAAAGGTTTCATTTCCTCGCTTTTGTTCTCATCATCTCAGTTCTCAGTTCTTGGAAGACGCTCTTGCCAGAATGATGTCAGCGCTTCGATGTTCCCAAAAAGGGGTGTTTAAGGTACGAAGGTAGGTAGGCCCTAAGTATGATATTAGGTGAGGAACATTCCATATTTTTCCGAGGCGTTTTAGTCGTGCCAGTCAAGGTATGTACTGTACGGAGTACGGAGTACTGTATGTACCAACCTCCCACGTGCGCCCCTGCGCGGATGCTTTCTTTGCCCTAGCAAGGATCTGCCTTCCGCTCTCGGCCTCGACTTGCCTTCATCGGGTTAGTCCACAGATATCGCTTAGATAAAGCTTCCAATCGATAGTGGGAGGAAATCCCCATTAAAGCATTCTTACCACTAAGGTACCTTCCTGCATCATGCACGATCCATTGGCTCTGCGCACTCAAACTCTCTCATCTTCTCATGGGCTGAACATCCGTACTTCCCTTCGTATACGGCTATCAGCTTCTTAGGCTTGAACTGGCGTCTTCCAGCTCCCCCCCCGCAGGTTCCTTAGTGCTGAAGTCATCCAGCAGAGAGAGCTATTAAAAACTGAACATGCCCACATTTCGACTCTCATCTTCATCCATCTTCTTCTCACTTCAACGTCTGCCTCCAGCATCATTAACCATTGCAGCAGCTCTCTCTCTATCATTAACATCCTTCATTTTCTACCTTGCCTACCCTCTGGGTCTACCTCTTTTACTTCCGTCATGCAGATCTTCACCGCTCTCATCCTCGCTGTGGGCTTTGCAACCCCGGCACTAAGCTCATGCAACCATGACAACTGCTACCGCGCAGTCGCCGGATACCAAACCACCTCCGTCTCCTCATACTGCTCCCAGTTCTTGGCAACCTCCACAAAAGCCATCCCAGGCAGCTTCGCGACCTGCGGTCCCACTGTAAGTACTTGACCTCTCACCCCCTCAATACCCCTCATTGCGCCACTGACCCCACGGAATCAGAGAATCTCCAGCGCCTGCAGCTGCCTAACCTCCTCGACCTCGACCAAACCAACCTCGACGTCCACAACCCCAACCTCAACATTCAACACCTCCACCTGCTCGCGCAGCAGCATCGCCGCCTGCCCCACACCTTTCAACCCCTGCTGCAGGTATAAATGTGGAGAGGCACAGGTGCCGTTTGATGTGTGCAGTCCAAACGATACAACAGGGCAATTTGCTCTTTGTTCGGCTTGCCCCTCTCCAGCAGTTACGGCGGCACCTTGAGACGGAGGCGGGCGTGGACAACGCGATCAAATCGGGTCTGAAAGGCAACGGGGATGATGGATGGGAATGGACGTTCATGCATTATGTTTGGTGTCTGGTGTTTTCAATACCGGGCTTCACCGGGTACAACCGCGGACGGTCTTCTGCAAAGACTACAAAATGCATATTAATTCGGACTCACAAGGCGGCATGCATTCTTCATACAATACAAAAAATGCCTAATCAATCACACCAACTTTTCCACGTGATCTCAACCCAACTCCACCACTCGAGGCTGCTTCATACAATCCCCAATGAACAGACCATCAGCATCCCACCCTCGACTCCACTACCCACCCACAGCACCCACGAACACGCCCCCCCCAAGTGAATCAACCCTTCCCACACTCTCCCAACCCTTTCCTTCTCTACC
>JAABUZ0100004451.1_pt1 | contig 19326 bp, 8 predicted proteins | sample 5562091 | NCBI WGS metagenome assembly JAABUZ01 (sample SAMN12813069, study PRJNA571459) | rock metagenome | isolation source: Antarctica rocks | place: Antarctica: Victoria Land, Linnaeus Terrace sud | collected 2015-12-21 | reverse complement strand
CCCTGACCTCACCCACCTGGTCGAAGAACCTCTCCGCCCGGCTCAGCACGGTCGCCGTGCGCTCATCCGCCGAACTCGCTCCGGCCTCCGCCTTGGCACCCTTTTTCGCTCTGCCCGGCCTCTTCCCAGTCGCGTTCCCAGTCGCGTTTTCAGTCCCGCCACGGCCGGCAGCAGCCGCCTCCAGCTCCGGCCTGCCCGGCACCGCTCCGGCTGCTCCCACCAGCTCGCGGATCACCTCTGCATTCAACATCTGCCGCAACGCATCGTGGACACCTCGCAGCCGCAGCTTCGAGAGCGCCTCCCGGAGGTTGTACACACCCGCACCATGCAGCGCATCGCACAGTCGATCCCACGGCTGCTCAGCCGTCGCATGGAGCTCGCCCCACTCCTGCAGCACCACATACTGGTACCCGCGCAGATCGACACCGAAGCCGTCATTCTTTATCCCGCCCGCACGCCGGAGGTGCTCGAGCCCCGTCGTCGTGTCCTTGTACGCCAGGATCGCCCCGTCGTCCCAGGGAAGCTGCATCGCCTCTTGAAGAGGCCGCTGGCGCAGCGTTCCCGAACCTTTATCCATCGAAGCCGCCGATACATGCACCGTCCCGCGCGTGCTCCCGTAAGCGTTGTTGTAGATCACCAGCGACCGCGCACCGCCCGACACGTTTGAGTACGCAAACACGTTCTCATCCACCGTCCCGTGCTCGTTCCAAAAGTCGTACAGCACGAAGTTGCTGCTCTCCGCGAACGCCCACCGCTTCTTCAACAGCGGCGCGATCTCCCTTTGGTGCCGGCTCACCAGCTCCTCGTTCGGTGTCTCCCGCATCCGCGCCTGCTTGTACTCCATCCCGTACTTCTCGGTGAAGCCCTCGATCTGCCCATGCCCAAACATCGGCAGACCCGGCAGCGTCGCCAGCAGCGTGCTCACGCCAAAGTACTTGTCCCCCGTCCCGAACTGGTCGATCGCCGTCCGCTCATCCGGATTGCTCATGAAGTTCACATACCGCTTCAGGATGTCCGGATCGAACTCGATCGTCTTCTTCAGGTACGACCGATACTTCGCGTTCTCCTCGTCCCGCAGCATGTTCATAAACGCGGAGTTATACACGCGGTGCATCCCAAGCGTCCGGACAAAATACCCCTCCAGCAGCCAGAACGCCTCCGCCAGCAGCAGCGTACCCGGCACCTCCGCCGCCACCCGGTCCACCACCTCCCGCCAGAACTCGTTCGGCATCAGCGCATCGAACTCCTCCTGGCTTATCGCGTTCTCGGCCCGCGATGGGATCGACCCGCCCATCCCCGGCAGCGGAAACCACAGCCGCTGCACATGCTTCTTCGCCAGCACCATCGCCGCATCGAACCGAATGATCGGGAACTGCCGCGCGACACTCAAAATGGTCTGGATCACCTGCTCCCGCACGTACGCCTTCGAGTAGTCCAGCTGCGCCGTATCGTTCCACGCAAACGTCGTCCCGTCGTTTCCGTGGTACACATACTGCGTCCACCCCGAGCTCCGCTCCCGCAGCCGAAACGCCACCGCTGCATCCGTCTGGTCGTAGTAGTGATCCTCGATCTTGATCTCGAACCGGCTCTCCGTGGAGAGGTCCGGCCCCTCAAACGAATACACCGGGAACGGGCTCTCTGGGCTCGATAAGAACCAGTCCGGATGCTCGGTCACCCACGTCGAATCAATCCCCATGTGGTTCGGCACCATGTCGCTCGCCAGCCGAATCCCCGCCGCCGCCGCCCGGCTCCGCAGCACCTCGTACGCCGGGTCCCCACCCAGATCCTCCGCAATCCGGTAGTCCTTCAGCGAGTACGCCGACGCCACCGCATCGTGCTGCCCGCGCAGCCGCTTGATCGTCTGCGACGCTACACTCCGCTCCCACAGCCCGATCAGCCACAGCCCATTGATCCCCCGGCTCGCCAGCAGCTGCAGCTCCTCCTCCGGAATCTGATCCAGCCGATAAATATGCCTCAGGTACTTTTGCGACAGCTGCTCCAGCCACACGTACGTGCTCTTTGCCACCAGCACCACCGTCGGCATCCAGTCCTGGTCCTGGCTGAACGCCTCATACTCGTTCAGCGCCGGCTGCTGCTGCGCCCCGCGGCCGCCACGCCCACCCGGCCCAAACCCGACAAACTCATCGCCCTCAAACCCCTCTGCACCCCACCGTTGGGGCTGCTCTCCATGCCGCCCGCCCGCGCCGCCAGGATGAAATCGCATCCAGATCGCGATCTCCTCCTCGTTCAGCACATCAGCCGCCAGCAAAACCCGCCGTAGATCCTCGCCGAGGTGCTCCACCCACCTCTCCCGGATATACGCCAGTTGCCCGATCAGCGAATCCGGAGACGCCAGCATCGGAGCCTTCAGTACATCGAGCAGCGACCCCTCTGGCCCAAAGGGCGGCCGCGTCTCGATAAACTCCCCAAATTCCCCGATCACATGGCTGTAGACCGTCTCGTGCTTCAACTCCCGGTCATCGAACAGCTCGCGAAACGGCAAAAACGCGGGATTGATATTCGCCAACCACAGCAGCAACAGCTCCTCCGTCGCCGCCTCCCGGTTCTCCATGCCTTCCATCGCGCCGGCCAGCCACTTCGCCGCGGTCTGCTCCCCGCGATATACCGGAAGATTCGGAAACCGCTCCGTGAATCGCAGCAGCAGCTCGGCCACCCGGGCCCGATCCTCGTTCGCCTCGAACCACGCCAGCGCATCCCGCAGCACCCCAGGATCCACCGTCGCCCGGTACTTCGCCACCATCACATGGCTCAGCTCGTCAATCAGCCCCATCGCAAACAGCGCGCCGGCGTTAATCGTGCCCTCTTCACCATTTCGCTCGCGCACGTCGTTGATCTGCTTCGCCATCTGCCGGCTCGCCGACACATTGGCAAACACCACATTGCCCGAGTAGCTGAAAAGAAGCTCGTCAACGCCATACTTCTCTCGTACAGCCCGCGATACGTGAAATTCCATGCTTTGAGGTTACCGTCCTGAAGGTGGATATGGCCAGAATATCGTCTCCCGCGCTCCACCGCGCCTTGACCCCCATCCTTACCGGCGTCTTTGCGCCTCAGATTGCCGTCGCCCTAAAGCTGCTGCCGTCACTGCCGCATCCGCATTCGCATTCGCATTTCTTGTTGTCCTTCCGAGCAGCGCGAGGAACCTGTTTCTCTACCACCACGCTCGGCGCCCGCCCAGAAATGCTTCTACCCTCGACCAGCCTGGTCGTCATTCAACGCAGCACTCCTCGCCTACTGCGCTGTACCAGCCTGCCCCAACCCCGCCCCATGCTCCCGCATCCACCCTCGCGCCGCCACCACCTGCGGCAACCCTGCATCCGCATCCTTCCAGGCCAGGAGCATCCGCCCGTAAGCCGCCCTCGCCCCCGCCTCATCCTTCCCCGCCGCCTCTGCCCGCGCAATCCCGTACAGCGGATAGCCCGAGTTCGGCCGCTCCTTCAGGGCGCTCTCATACGCCGCCTTCGCCTCCGGGTACCGTCCCGCCCGCATCAACGCGTCCCCCCTCGTCTCGGCCACCGGCCGGATATAGTTCGGCGGCTCATGGTACCCCAGCGCCCTTTCCGCCTCCGACGCCTTCCCAAACGCCGCATCCGCCTCCAGCCGCTTTCCCCCTGCCATCAGCACCGCCCCCCGCAGCTCCCCCGCCGCCACATCCATAAAGCTCCGCACCGGCTTCATCTCGAGATCCTTGCTACCAGCCCCCGTCATCGCCGGCATCGGATGCCCGCCCATCCCAGCCATTCCCTCACCCTTAGGCTGCCTCTTCATGGCCGCATCCATCGCCTCCCGGTGCCTCTCCGCTCCGGGGAGATCCCCGGCCTCGAGCGCCGCCATTCCCCGCACATACTCCAGCAGCGCCCCGCGCAGCCACACCATTGTCGTCAACCCCGCATCCGGCCTGCTCCCCTCCAGCATCGCGGCTGCCCGCCCCCACTCGCCCCCGCGCAGCACCACCGGCAGCTCCGGTGCCAGCCGCGTCAGCCCATCCCTCGTGTTGAACCGGTAAAGCGTCGCCGACGTCGTCCCCCGCGCCCCATTCAGCTTTCCCGAGACCTCCGTCGCCTCCGCCACCCGCCCCTCCTCCAGCAGGTCCGCGATCAGATACATCAGGTTGTGCACATAGTTCCAGTCGTGATCCACCGCCACATGCCGCTCCCGCATGTACGCCTCATCCACCGCCATCGATCGCTCAAACGACCCCCGCGCCGTCTCGTAATCTCCCGTCCGGTAGAAGATGTGCCCCGGCATATGCACCATGTGCCCACTCGCCGGCGCCAGCACCCCCAGCTTCCGCGCACTCGGGAGCGCCCACTCCGGATGCAGCCCCGGCTCCACCGCATGGATCCAGTAGTGATTGGCCGCCGAGTCCTCCGGATGCGCCGCCAGCACCTCCTTCAACTCCGCCTGCCCCCTCTCTGTCCCGGCTTTCGGCGTCCCATCCTCGTTGAAGCCGTCCATCATCGACTCGGCCAGAAATACCCGCGCCTCCACCTCCCCTGGCCGCTCCTTCACCAGCCTCCGCAGCGTCCGCGTAGCCTTTGGCTCCTTCCACTTTTTGGGCTCCTTCGACCTCGCGCTCTCCCCCGCCTTGTTCTTCACGCTCTCCGCCTCTCCCTCCTCAACCGACGCCTTGATATACATCCGCTCCGCCGGGGTCGCCCGCTTCATCAACCCCTTCGCCTTCGCCAGCGAAGCCTTTGCTTCCACCGAGTCCTCATCCCGAAACCGCTGCGCCTCGCTCAGCCCCCACCAGCACATCGCGCACCCGGGATCCAGCCGCACACTCTCCCCAAACGCCCGCTCCGACTCGTAGTCCCAGAAGTCATGCAGCAGGTTCAGCCCCTGCAGAAACCACGCCCGCGCCTCAGGATTCGTCGTCGAGATCTCAATCGACGCGTCTCCGATGCCCTCCATCCGCACCGGCCTGGTCGCCGCCGCCTCCGCCACCCCGATCCCCTCCGTCGAGTGCCCCGGCGCACACCCCTGCCCCCAAACCTCACCACCCACGCCCGCCACCAGCACCGCACACATTGGCACCAGCATCAGCCAACATCGCCCAGCCGCCATCCCGTTCGCCCCCTGAAGCCCAACTCTAAGCTCCGGTCACAAGCTCCGTCGAGCGCCCCGAATGCACGGCCCATCCATCCCATGCCGCCAAACAACTCACTTCGTCTCGCGCGACCGCCGAAGATCGTCTGATAACAAAATCGCATCCGCGATCTCCCGCATCGACTTCCGCCGCTGCCGGCTCTCCCGCTGCATCGTCCGGTAGGCCTCGTCCTCCGACAGCGCTAGGTCACGCTGCAGCACCGCCTTGGCCCGGTCGATCGCCTTACGCGTCTCCAGCCTCGTCGACAGCTCCAGATTTTCCGTCTCCAGTCGCGCCCGCTCAATCTCCGCCCCTACCAGGTACCCAATTGTCGACAGCAATCGAATCTGTAACTCCGAGTGAACGTATGCGTCCTGGTGCTGCAGGTTGATGACCCCAACCACCTGGCCCGCACACAGAATGGGCGTCGACAGCATCGCCTCGAACCGGTCCTCCGGCAGATTCACAAACGGGCTGAACCGGGCATCCTCGGAGGCCCTCGTCGAAATCGCCACCGGCTCCCGATGCTGTGCCACCCACCCCGTCACACCCTCGCCCAGCGCCATCCCCAGATGATCTACCAGCCCCGCATGCGGGTTTTTCGACGCCCGCAAAATCAGCTTCTCGTCCTCCCGCGTATAGATAAAGCACGAGTCGCACGGAATCACCGTGCTCACAAACGCCACAATCCGGTCCAGCACCGTATGCAGCGGATCCGCCGATGCGATCCCCCTGCTGATCTCATGGAGGATGTCGAACGGCGCCAGCCCGTCCCGGAACCCCGCCATCGTCGGCGTCGAAGCCGCCACCCGCCGCACCGGACGCGTCAGCGTTCCCGCCGCCGCATCGACATGCGGCACCGTCATCGCCGCCATCGGAATGCCGTTCTCGCGCTTCGCCTCCAGCACCTTTGCCGCATACTGCGCCGCCTCGTTCACCAGAAATCCCATCTTCGGCCGCGACGGCTCAAAGTCCGGCTTGATCCCGTAGTGCTCCAGCTCCTCCGTCGTCGTCGGCCCGATCGAAAGCACCGCAATCCCCTGCAGCCCCGACCGCAGATCCACCTCGCACCCCATCTGCTCCGCCACCTCGAACAGGTGAATCACCTGCACCGCCGTCATAAACAGCACCACATCCACCTTGCCGTGGATGACCGCCAGAATGCTCTCGCGCAAAGGCCCGAGATCCTCCGGCAGCCCCCATTGATAGATCGGCACCTTGGTCACCGACCGGCATCGTTGCGCCAGCTCCGCCAGCAGCTCCGGGTTGCTCGCGCCATACTCCTGCACCGCCACCCGCATCTCGCCCAGCAAGCTTCCGAACTCCGCCTCCATCGTCCCCATCACCTCGCGCCACGTGCTCGGCTCGACCGCCGTCACCGTCACCGGCACGTCCAGCTCACGCAGCACCGCCTGCGGCTTCGGCCCTCGTGCAACAATCCGCACCCCCCGTAGCGCCTCGAGAAATCTCTCCGTGTCGTACGCCGTCGCGACCGTCTTCACCATCGTCCGCACGCCAACCCCCGTAAGGAAGATGACGAGGTCGAACCTGCCTTCGATCAGCTCGCCCGCAAACTCCAGGCACGCACGATTCGAGTCCAGCGGAAGCTCCCGCATCGCGGGGACAACAAACGCCTCGCCGTTATACGTCCGGATCAGCTTCTCCACTTCCTTGGCCCGGCGCGACTCCAGGGACAGGACACGTAGCCCTTCAAAGCTTGCGTGTGGCATCGTCTGCCTCTCTTCCTCACATCACTGAAACCGAATAGTAGATACAGCTGCAGCCACGGACGTCGAGATCTTCAACGTCCGCGCGGAAATAAGCCTGTAAAGTGCGGGATTCCCCTCCATCCTACAGCCTGCCCTCCCTTCCGTCAGCATTGCAACGTTCGCGATTCCGGAGCCCCCCAGCCTAACCCGCACCACATCCCAAGGCGAACCGACCAGCTGTAGGACCAATGCCGTCATCTCAACCGGAGTCCTAGCGGACACCAACGCCCTCATCATCTTGACCAAAGGGACAGCCGACGCCAACTTCGCCATCTCGACCGGAACCATAGCAACCAGTTAACGCCGTCATCTCGACCGAAGCGCGTAGCGCGCACTGGAGAGACCCAGTATTCGCCTTTGCTGTTCGCCTCTGTTGCTGAGATCCGTGTTTTTGCGAAGCGAGGAATCTACGTCCAGCTACCGTACCCCAGACGAACCCAGCGCCGAATACGTCGCCTTTTCAACAGCCCACCCAAAAACCTTGCGCTCACGCCAATCTGTCCCTATACTCAAAGCTCCGAAGCGGTCTGAAGCTCCTTCAGCCGATCCTCTCCGGCGATCGGCCCCCTGACGCGCCGTTTCGTTGCACTCCCCGCAACAATTCTTGAAGCTCCGCGACGAGCCTGAGTCCACCGCAAATCTGTGGTGTCCGATCTCGGCTGTCAGCCTGCCCATCTCCAGGCGCATCCTCCCTCGACACCCCCCACTGCGCAGACCCAGGTCCGTCAAAAACTCCGGCCGCTCCATCTACCTCCGTTCATGAGAGGTCCTGCTTTGGCTTCGCCGTCCAGCTCAGATCTCGCGCAACTCCCCACCGGCTTCACGCCCGAGCAGCAGCACTATCTGCAGGGCTTCTTCGCCGGCACAACCCAGCGCGCAGGCTTGCCCTTCGCCGGTCACCTCGCCGACGGCACGCTCACCAACGACCCCGCGCAGGCCCCCACCAACCTCGCCGCCGCAACCGCTGAACTCCCCGAGCCCATCGTCTTCGGGACCCCCATCAGCGACCTCTGCCGCGAAGAGCTCTGGAAGCACGAGCGCAACTCTCTCGACATCTGGGATGAACTCCTCGCCCATGCTGCCGAAAACCGCGCCCCCAACGACGAGTGGCGCTTCCGCTTCAAATTCCATGGCCTCTTCTATGTCAGCCCCGCGCAGGATTCCTTCATGCTCCGCCTCCGCGCCCCCGGCGGCACGCTCACCTCGCACCAGATGCGGGGCCTTGCCACCGTCGCCGAGCGCTGGGGCGCCGGTCGCGCCGATCTTACCACCCGCGCCAACCTCCAGATCCGCGAGTTCGCCCCCAGGCACATCGTCGACGTCCTCAACGCGATCGGGTCCCTCGGCCTGACCTCGCGCGGCTCCGGCGCCGATAATCTCCGCAACATCACGGCCTCCCCCATCAGCGGCCTCGACCCCGCCGAACTCCTCGACGTACAGCCGCTCGCCGATGCCCTCCAGAACTACATCTCCAACTCCCGCGATCTCTTCGGCCTCCCTCGCAAGTTCAACGTCGCCTTCGACAACGGCGGCTCCGTCTCCGTCCTCGCCGACACCAACGACATCGGCTTCGTCGCCGTCCGCGTCCGCGTCCCTGAAGGAGGAGGCGTCCCCGCCGGCGTCTACCTCCGCGTCCTCCTCTCCGGCATCACCGGCCACCGCCAGTTCGCCACCGACTGCGGCTTCCTCCTCCGCCCCGATCAGGCCGTCGCAACCGCCGCCGCCATGATCCGCGTCTTCAATGAGCACGGCGACCGAACCGACCGCAAAAAGGCCCGCCTCAAATACCTCATCGATCGCTGGGGCGTTCCCCGCTTCCTCGCCGAGACCGAAAAACGCCTCGCCTTCCCTATCATTCGCTTCCCCGCCTCGGGCTGCGATCCCCGCCGTCCCATCGACCGCGACGCCCACCTCGGCGTGCACCAGCAGTCGCAGCCCGGCCTCCACTACATCGGCGTCGTCGTCCCCGTTGGCCACCTGCCCGTCTCCCAGATGCGCGCCCTCGCTTCCGTCGCCGACCAGTTCGGCTCCGGTGACCTCCGCCTTACTGTCTGGCAGAACCTTCTCCTGCCCAACATCCCCACTGAAAATCTCCCCGCCGCCCAGGCCGCCCTCCAGGCCGCCGGCCTCGATATCTCCGCCGGAACCGTCCTCAGCGGAACCGTCGCCTGCACCGGAAATCGAGGCTGCCGCTTCGCCTCTACCGACACCAAATCCCACGCCGTCACCCTCGCCCGCTCCATCGATTCGCACGTCACCCTCGACCATCCTGTCAATCTCCACGTCACCGGTTGCCCCAACTCCTGCGCCCAGCACTACATCGGCGACCTCGGCCTCCTCGGGATCAAGGTCGGGGGCGAAGAGGGCTACCAGGTCAGCCTCGGCGGCGGTGCCGACGTGGATCAGGGCCTCGCCCGCGAGTTCCTCCCCGCCATCCGCTTCACCGACCTCCCCCCCGTCCTCCATCGCCTCTTCACCTCGTTCAACAGCGCCCGCGCCGCTGACGAGACCTTTCTAGCCTTCACCCGCAGACACACCGTCGATCAGCTCCGCTCCATGTGCCTCCAAGAGATCGACTGCCAGGAGATCGACTAGCCATGGCGACCACTGCCCCCTACATTCCCGATAACGCGCCCTTCAACCCCCAGCAGCGCGCCTGGCTCAACGGCTTCCTCGCCGGCATCTTCTCGAGCGCCCCCGTTAACGCCGCCCCCACGGCAACCCAGTCCCTCAAGGTAGCCGTCCTCTTCGCCTCCCAAAGTGGCACCGCCGAACGCCTCGCCAAAAAAATCGCGAAGGAGCTCAAAGGCAAGGGCCACACCGCCGAGATCGCCTCGCTCGACGCCACTACACCGGCCGCGCTCGCCGCGCACCGCCATGCCGTCATCCTCGCCAGCACCTACGGCGAGGGCGATCCGCCCGAAGGCGCAAAGAGCTTTGCCGAACAGATCTTCGCCGAGGGTGCACCCCGCCTCGAGCAGCTCCGCTACGCCCTCTTCGCCCTCGGTGACCGGCACTACGAGCACTTCTGCAAGTTCGGCGTCGACCTCGACGATCGCCTCTCCGCCCTCGGCGCATCCCGCATCGCCGACCGCGTCGAAAGCGATATCGAGGTCGACGAGCCCTTCGAGCACTGGAAGCTCGACCTCCTCAACCGCCTCTCCGCCGCAACCCACACCCACACCTCTACCCAGACTGCACCCGCAAACCCATCCATAGGCGCCGCCTCCGCCACGCCCAAACCCGCAGACCCCGAGCAGCTCCACACCCGCGAAAACCCCTTCCTCGCCCCTCTTCGCGAACGCCGCCCGCTCACCACTGACGTCTCCAGCAAGCTCACCCTCCACCTCTCCTTCGGCCTCGACGGCTCGCCCGTCCACTACCAGGCCGGCGACGCCTGCGGTGTCATCGCTGCTAACAACCCCGACCTCGTCGCCGAGCTCCTCGCCCACCTCCCCTTCAGCCCCTCCGCCACCATCGACCTCCCAAAGCTCGGCCCCGTGCCCCTCCCCGAAGCCCTCACCCACCACCTCCAGATCACCCGCCTCACCCGCAAGATCGTCGCATTCTTCGCCGCCAAAGGCGGCTGCAAGTCCCTCTCCGCCCTCCTCGCACCCGAGCAGCAGGCCCACCTCGAGCGCTACATGGTCGACCGCGGCCTCATCGATCTCCTCCTCGAGTACCCCGGCGTCCTCACCGCGCCCCAAGAGCTCGCCTCCATCCTCCCCCGGCTCGCCCCCCGCCTCTACTCCATCTCCTCCAGCCCCGCCGCCCACGGTCGCGAGCTCCACACCACCGTCGCCGTCGTCCGCTATCGCTCCCACAACCGCGAGCGCGGCGGCGTCGCCTCCACCATGCTCGCCGACCGCCTCGACCCCGGCGTACGCCTCCCCCTCTACATCCAGCCGAACAAGAAATTCCGCCTCCCGCAGGATCCCTCCGCCCCCATCGTCATGATCGGCCCCGGCACCGGCATCGCTCCCTTTCGCGCCTTCCTCCACGAGCGCCGCGCCCTCGCCGCCCCCGGCCGCAACTGGCTCTTCTTCGGCGAACGGAGCGCCCGCACCGACTTCCTCTACTGCCACGAGCTCCGCGGGATGTGCGACGACGGCCACCTCACCCGCCTCGACACCGCCTTCTCCCGCGACCAGCCTCACAAGGTCTACGTCCAGGACCGCATGGTCGAGCACGGCGCCGAGCTCTGGCGCTGGATCGACGAGGGCGCACAGATCTTCGTCTGCGGCGACGCCTCCCGGATGGCCAAGGACGTCGACGCCGCCCTTCACGGCATCGTCGAGCAGCACGGAGCCCTCGACCCCGATGCCGCCAAAGACTTCGTCCAGCAGCTCCACGACGATCGCCGCTACCACCGCGACGTCTACTGACCCACCCTCTTCCACACGCACCGATTGCCACACGCACCCCATGCCGCCGTACAGCAGCAACCGGAGATCCTCACCTTGGCCCTGCCCCTTCTCGATCACGCCCATCTCGCAGACGACGCCAGCCTCGTCCGGTTGACTCTGCTCGAAGGCGGCGCCTCCCCAGAGCTCATCTCCGCCCTCATCCCCACCCGCCCCCTCGACCCCGGCGAGCAGTACCGCTTCCACTTCGACATGACCAAGTGCATCGGCTGCCGATCCTGTGAGGTCGCCTGCAACGAGCAGAACGGCAACCCCGCCGATATCAAGTGGCGCCGCATCGGCGAGCTCGAAGGCGGCTCCTTCCCGGACACCCACCGCACCTATCTCTCCATGGCCTGCAACCACTGCCTCGACGCCGACTGCGTTCGCGGCTGCCCAGTAGACGCCTACACCAAGGACCCCCTCACCGGCATCGTCATTCATTCCGCCGACGCCTGCATCGGCTGCCAGTACTGCGTCTGGAACTGCCCCTACAGCGTCCCCCAGTTCAACCCCGAGCGCGGCGTCGTCGGCAAATGCGACATGTGCCGCGGCCGCCTCTCCGATGGCCTCGAGCCCGCCTGCGTCAACGCCTGCCCCGAGAACGCCATCCAGATCGAGATCGTCAACAAGGCCGCCTGGCACGAGAACTTCTCCGCCGCTGAGTCCCCCGGCATGCCCGCCGCCGGCCACACCATCTCCACCACCCGCATCACCCTCCCCGAAGACTCCGCCAGCTGGCTCCAGCGCGTCGACACCGGGCAGATCCGCACCGAGCACGCCCATCCCTCGCTCGTCGTCATGACCACCGCCGTCCAGGCCACCTTCGGCACCCTCACCGCCCTCCTCCTCCGCAACGCGCTCGATACGGTCACCCTCACCCTTCTCGTCCTCCTCACCGCCGCCGCCCTCAACATCTCCGTCTTCCACCTCGGCCGACCCGCCTACGCCTGGCGCGCGCTCAAGATGTGGCGTCGGTCCTGGCTCAGCCGTGAGGTCCTCTTCTTCGGCCTCTTTTTCGCCGCCATCGGCCTCTGCGCCGCCGCTGCCTGGACCTCCACCCTCGGCTGGCACGCCGCTCTCCCCGCCGTCCGCGCCGCTGCCATCGCCGGCTCGCTCTTCGGCCTGCTCGGCATGGTAGCCAGCGCCTGCATCTACCTCGTCCCCGCCCGGCCCTCCTGGAACATGCTTCACACCCCCGCCGACTTCCTCCTGTCCTCGGCTCTCATCGGCTCCCTCCTCCCCACCGTCCTCAACCGCCCCGCCGCCGCTCTGGCCTCGCTGCTCAGCCGCCACGCGCTTCCCCTCGCCCACTCGGCTATTTCGCTTCCGGTCTGGCCCGCCGCCGCCATCGCGCTCCTTTGGATCGTCAACCACCTCTGGCGCATCACCCGCCTTCGCCGCTCCACCCTGTTTGAGGCCCGCGCCTCCTTCAACCTCCTTCGCGGCCCTCAACTCCGCTGGACCGTTCTCCTTTCCCTTCTCGCCGCAGCCCTCGCCCCCGCGCTCCTCGGCTCCGGCCTCCCCGTCCTCGCTCTCCTCCTCGCCGTCGCCGCGGTCGCCGCCGGCCGTTATCTCTTCTTCGTCTCCGTCGTCCCCCTCAACATGGGCCTCACCTTTATCCGCACGAGGCCCGCATGACCCTCACCACACGCCTCGCCCGCATGCTCGGCTTCGACACCGCCCGGCACAAGTACGCCTATGGCAAAGACCCCCGCTTCGGCTACATCTCCGAGTCCCGCGTCGCCGACACCTGGACCGCCACCACCTGTGGCTACTGCTCCGTCGGCTGTGGCATGCTCATCGGCACCCGCAATGGCAAAGCCGTCGCGGCTCGCGGCAACCCAGATCACCCCGTCAACCGCGGCAAGCTCTGCCCCAAAGGCCTCACCGAACACCACATTCTCTCCGCCCCCGGCCGTGCCACCACACCCCTCCTCCGCAAGGACGGCACCCTTGTCCCCGTCTCTTGGGAGGAAGCCATCGACACCATGGTCCGGCGCATCGGCTCCATCCAGGCGCAGCACGGCCCCGACTCCCTCGGCGTCATCGGCACCGGCCAGCTCCTCACCGAGGAGTTCTACACCCTCGGCAAGCTCGTCCAGCTCGGCTTCCGCACCCCCAACCACGACGGCAACACCACCCTCTGCATGGCCAGCGCCGTCTCCGGCTACATGCTCTCCTTTGGCAGCGACGGCCCGCCCGGCTCCTACGCCGACCTCGAGACCGCAGACGTCATCCTCCTTATCGGCGCCAACATCGCCGACAATCACCCCATCCTCTGCCAGCGCCTCGAGCGCAACCGGCACCGCACCCTCATCGTCGCCGATCCGCGCGTCACCAAGACCGCCATGATGGCCGACCTCCACCTCCCCGTTAAGCCACGCTCCGACATCGCGCTCCTCAACGGCATCGCCCACATCCTCATCCGCGACCGCCTCATCGACCGCGGCTACATCGATGCCCACGTCGAAGGCTTCGACGACTTCGCCGCCTTCGTCCAGGACTTCACCCCGTCCCACGTAGCCGAGGTCACCGGCCTCCCTGAAGCCACCATCGAGCGCGTAGCCCACCTCTACGGCACCGCCAAAGCCGCCTTTATCGGCTGGACCATGGGCGTCAACCACTCCACCCAGGGCGCCGCCACCGTCACCGTCATCAACAACCTCGCGCTCATCACCGGCAACATCGGCCGCACCGGCGCCTCCCCTTTCTCCATCACCGGGCAGTGCAACGCCATGGGCACACGCGAAAGCGGCTTCGCCTCATCGCTCCCCGGCTACCGCAAGTTCGAGGACCCCGCCCACCGCGAAGATCTGGCCAGCCTCTGGGGCATCGACTCCAGCCGCATCCCCTCGAAACGAGGCCTCGCCTACCCCGACATCATCGAGGCCGCCGTCGCCGGCCGCATCAAGGCCCTCTGGTTCATCGCCACCAACCCCGCCGTCTCCTTCCCCAACTACGCCCTTCTCGAGCAGGCCCTGCGCTCCGTCGACTTCCTCGTCGTCCAGGATGGCTTCCACCCCACCCCCACCAGCGAGTTCGCCGACCTCGTCCTCCCCGCCGCCATCTGGGGCGAAAAGGAAGGCACCTACACCAACTCCGAGCGGCGCGTCAGCAAGGTAAACCGCATCGTCGCCCCTCCCGGTGACGCCCGCCCTGACTTCGACATCTTCCTCGCCCTCGCCGATCGCCTCGGCGTCCGCGAAGATCTCTTCCCCGGCTGGTCCACCACCCACGACGCCTGGCTCGAGTGGCAGCGGGTCTCCGCCGGCCGCATGTGCGACTACAGCCGCTTCACCTGGGATCAGCTCGAACACGACGGCGGCGTCCAGTGGGGCGGCGATCGGCTCTACACCGACGGCATCTTCCCCCGCCAATCCGGCCGCGCCCTCCTCCACTGCGTCCCCTGCCTCCCCTTCGTCGAGCAGCCCGATGGGGAGTTCGACCTCATCCTCAACACCGGCCGCACCGTCGAGCACTGGCACACCCGCACCAAAACCGGCGCCATCCCCATCCTCGACGGCATGGTCCCCAACGCCTGGCTCGAGATGAACCCCGTCGACGCCGATCGCCTCCGCCTCCGCCCCCACGACCGCGTCACCGTCCGCTCCCGGCGCAACCACGTCGCCGGCATCGAACTCCGCCTCACCGGCATCGTCGCCCCCGGACAGGTCTTCATGCCCTTCCACTTCGCCGAGGCCAACTCCAACCTCGTCACCCTCGGTGCCTTCGACCCCATCTCACGCGAACCCAACTTCAAGCAATGCGCCGTACGCGTGGAGCGCTCCGCCATCCCCTAACCCCTCACCACCACCCCTCGGAGCAGATCCATGTCCGTGTACCCCATCCTTACGCCGTCATCTCGACAGCAGCGCGAAGCACGCAACACACCGTCATCTCGACTGGAGTGCGAAACGCGCAATACGCCGTTATCTCAAGCGGAGTGCCAAACGCGCAATAGCCGTCATCTCGACCGGAGCGCAAAGCGGGAAGTGGAGAGACCCCCGTATCTCGTCGTTGCTTGTTCTTGACACACGCCTGGCGACAGCAACTGTAGTCGCCGCCCCAGCAAACCTGCACCGCTGCAAAACCCTCATCGGAGATCACCCACTTTGGCCAACTACAAGCTATTCCTCAAGTCCGGGCACCCACCCACCCTCCTCGCGGCCTTCCTCTACTTCGACTTTTCCTTCGCCGTCTGGGTCATCAACGGCGCCATGGGTCCCTTCATCTCAGAGCAGTTCCACCTCACCCCCGCGCAGATCGGCCTCATGGTCTCCGTCCCCACCTTCGCCGGCGCCCTCATGCGCTTTCCCCTCGGCGTCCTCTCTCAGTACATCGGCCGCAAAAGCGCCGCGATCGTCGAAATGTCCGCCATCGTCCTCGCCCTCCTTTACGGATTCTTCTTCGTCCACACCTTCTCCGCCGTCCTTGCCATGGGCGTCCTCCTCGGCATCGCCGGTGCCAGCTTCGGCGTCGCGCTCTCGCTCGGTGCAGGTTGGTTTCCCAGGCAGTACAAGGGCCTCGCCATGGGCATCGCCGGAGCGGGCAACAGCGGCACCGCCCTCGCCGCCCTCTTCGCCCCGCGCCTCGCCATGCACTTCGGCTGGCAGCACGTCTACGGCTTCGCCGCCGCCATGATGCTCCTCCCACTCCTCGTCATGATCTTCTTCGCCAAGGAGCCGCCCGACACCGAACACCAGACCCTCCGCCAGCACCTCAAATGTCTCGTCGAACGCGACGGCTGGTACTTCAACCTCATCTACATCATCACCTTCGGCGGCTTCATCGGCCTCGCCACCTTTCTGCCTTCGTTCTACTTCAGCCAGTTCCACGTCACCAAGGTGGAGGCCGGAACCCTCACCGTCTTCGCCACCCTCACCGGCAGCGCCACCCGCGTGCTCGGCGGCTGGCTCGCCGACCGCATCGGCGGCATCACCACCCTCTCCGTCGTCCTGCTCATCGCCATCGCCGGCCTCTTCAGCCTCACCGCCGCTCCCTCCCTCCTCGGCACCACCCTCCTCTTCATGCTCTGCTTCGCCGCTCTCGGCGCCGGCAACGGAGCCACCTTCCAGCTCGTCCCCCTCCGCTGGCCCATCACCACCGCCGTCGCCGGCGGCATGATCGGCGAGATCGGTGCCCTCGGCGGCTCCATCCTCCCCAACCTCCTCGGCCAATCCAAACAGCACACCGGCTCCTTCACCGCCGGCTTCGTCGCCTATGCCCTCCTCGCCTGCGGCATCCTCATCATGCTCCGCCTCGTCTCCCGCACCTGGGTCAGGGAATGGGTCGGTAAAGGCGGCCGCGCCCTCGAACCCCAGCCGGAAGAAGCCCCACTCTCCCTGGTCTCCTAATCCGTCTTCCTGCTGCTATGAACCATAGGATTTCAGGGCCAACGGCACGCCGTATACCAGCCTGGGGCGAGGCCCCAGGCTTTCGAGCAAAACGGAAGCGTCAGGGCTGAAGGCCCGGGCTATTCGCCTGCTTATCTCTTCAGGAAACTGCCATAGCGGCTTACAACCCCACCGCCTTGCCTACCTCCCTCCTGCCGCTCACCCCAGCAGCACAAACCGGTACGTCCAGTCCCCTCCGCTCCACTGCGGGTAGTTCGTTCCCCAAGCATTGTTGAACAGGCTGAAGTGCACCCCACCCGTCACCTTCGGCTGCTCCAGCGAGAAGTTCAACGGCGATCGCTCCCCGATCGCAACCACCGGCGCATCCAGCGTGCGGATCTCAAGCGCCTGGCTCTTCCCGTCCCCGAACCGCACCAGCTCCGAGACCGCATGCATCGACCGCCCACCGCCTCGAATCACATCGCCGACAAGAACCTGCTCTCCCACCTTCTCGACACTCCATCCCGCCTCACGCCCGCCCTCCGGATCGAACGTCAGCCACATCGCCTCCGGCATCCGGTTCGCCTGCTTGCCCATCGTCGTCAGTCGCATCTCCATCCGCGCCTCTGACTTCGGCATCCGCAGTTCGAGGAAGATCTCCTTCGGCCATGCAGCGTTTCCAGTTGCAATTGCGCCCGCATCCCTGATCTCGAGCTGAAGCAGCAGCCGGTCTTCCTCTGCGTCGTGCGCCAACCAGCAGCCTGCAAGCGCAGGTTGCCAGTCCCGCGACTCGGCATGGAACGCCTCAATCCCCGGCTTGCCGAAGTCTCGCGGAGCCCAGTCCTCCTCCGACTTGATGTACCTGCCGCGGTACGCGCGGTAGTCCTCAGGGGAGAGCGTCTGGTACGTAAACAGAGCCAGTGGATGCGCCGCCGAGGCCCACTCCCGCCCGCTTGCCCGGCTCCGCAGCCGGGTGATCGCCCCGGTCTTCGGGTCGAGCCCGAGGCTGAAATGCGTCGTCTCGATCACCTTCGCAGGCTTCGCTACCAGCTGCATCCCCGTCGTCTCCGGCCTCTTCGCCCCCATCTGCGCCAGCCTCTCCGTCGCCTCCTTGCGCAGGCTCTCCGGAAGCGTCGCCACCGCAGCGCTGATGTCGTCGCGCTTCTCCTGCCAGCTCACCGTCATCACCCGGTAGGGAGGCTGGTCGAGCACAGCTTGGAGATCCTTCGGGCGGTAGTGTTCGTTGTCGAGGTAGCTCTTCGTATCCGTTCCCCACGTATGCTCCACCGCCAGCAGCAGCCGCCGCAGCATCTGTGTATCCGTGTCGTCACCCACCTTCAATCGCCCCTGCTGCATCCACAGCCTCCGCAGCCGCGCCACCTCCCTGTACTGCGCCACCTTGATCGGATCGCTTCCCGCCCCATAGATCCACGTGTCTCCGATCTCCCCCGTCACCACCGGAAGCGTCTCGCGCACCCCATCCACAACCGCTGCGACCTCGTTCAGATCCGAAGCCTCTACGGTCGCGCCCGGAAACTGCGCCCGAAGCTTCGCATAGATCGCCAGGATCTCCGCCCGTGTGTGAGGTCCGCTGTTGTCGTTCCGCACCTCGATGTCCACCGCGACATCCGTCCCGGGTATCTGCATAATGCTTCCGTAGTCATGCCGGTGGTACAGCATCGGCAGCGAACTCCCATCCGAGTCCTTCCATAGAAAAATGTCCGGGACCTCCGGCGGTGTACTCGCGGAATTGACCCCAATATCCAGCATCCGTATCCCAGCCCCGGCAAGCGGCGCAATGATGCCCCGCGAGTGCCCCGGAACATCCGTCATCTTGGCCCCAATCGTCTTGTGCCCAAACCGCGCATCCATCCGCGTCGACAGGGCCAGCGCACCCTGGATCATCGACCGATCCAGCATCTCCGTCTGCCACGAGAACGGAAGCGCATGCCACGTCACGTCGCCCGCTCCGATCGACTGCTCCATCGCCCGCCGCACGTAGGTCCGCCGCCGTCTTCATCGCCGCCGGGTAGTACACGTCGAAGTACCTCCGCATGACCTTTGCCTGCGTCATCGTGAAGCCGACGTCCAGGTGGCACTTCGTCACCAGCAGAACCCGCTTGACCTTCTTCTCGCCCGGCTTCGTCGACCCCTCACCGAACAGGGCCGTGCCTGTCGCTGCCGCTCCTGCGGTGAGTGCGGCCATCTTCAAAAGGGTTCGTCGCTGCACATTGACCTCGCTTCCCATGGGGAACGAAAAAGCTTCCGACCCGCACCCTATGCAATCGCTTCCGCCGATGTCAACGGCGCTCGGTCGAACGCGGTTGCGAGAGGACGGGTGCCAGCCTCTCAAATAGAGTACGCACGCTCGCCCCCAGCACCGGATGCACCATCTCCGGCGCAATCTCCGCCATCGGCTGGAGCACAAACCTCCGCTCGTGCATCGCCGGATGCGGCAGCGTCAGCTTCGCCGTCGACATTACCCGGTCCCCGTATAGCAGCAGATCGAGATCGATCACCCGCGGCCCCTTCACCACCCCCGGCTCCCTCACCCGCCCCATCGCCCGCTCCACCTCCAGCAGCGCGCGCATCAACTCCACCGGCTCCATCTCCGTCTCAAGCAGCAACGCCCCGTTCAGGAACGCTGGCTGCTCGGCCGTCCCCACAGGCTCCGTCTCCCGCAATCGTGAGACCGCGACCACCCGTCC
>JAABUZ0100004449.1_pt1 | contig 19329 bp, 15 predicted proteins | sample 5562091 | NCBI WGS metagenome assembly JAABUZ01 (sample SAMN12813069, study PRJNA571459) | rock metagenome | isolation source: Antarctica rocks | place: Antarctica: Victoria Land, Linnaeus Terrace sud | collected 2015-12-21 | reverse complement strand
CGCTGCAGACCTACGGCGCCTACAACCGGGACAACGGGGGAGCCCCGATTGCTTTCGGCTTCGAGAAGCCAACGACCGGTGTCGACCCGTACCCCGCGGCGGGCTTTGCCTGGGACTACTACGACATGCCGCACATCCCTTGGAACAAGCTGCGCGTGCTACGCCAATGGGACGGCCGGTGACTCTAGCCAGTATCAAGAAACTGTCTGTATTGTTATTGGGGACAAGGGCACGGTGATGGAAGCTCTAAATCGATGACTTGCAACTCGCGCCCGGTACAGACGGCGACGGCAGCACCTGGAACGCACCCGCGATCTAGCTATGAGCAACCCGGTCAAGTCCAGGTGACGCTCGATCTCTATACCAGCGGAGCGCTCCAGCCGAACTGGTGCAATCGTCACCGCTGACGCGCTGCACACTCAACGCGGGCATGTGGACTACTTGGGTCAACGCAAGGCGCACTGGCTGCTGATCGTCAAAGGCAACCAGCCCACGCTGCTGCGCCAGCTGCGAGCGCTGCCCTGGACCGACGTCCCGGTCGCGGACCCCACCAGCGGCAAGGGCCATGGACCAAGCGAGACCCGCACCGTCAAGGTGACCGCGGTAGCCCGGCATCGGCTTCCCCCAGGTCCGGCTGGCCCTGCGAGTCCAGCGCCGAAGCCGCCGCGCAGGCTCCCCACGTTGGCGCACCAAACCGTCTACGCGATCACTGACCTGACCCTCACCCAGACCACCGCCGCCGAGCTCGCGGACGCGTTGCGCACCCACTGAGGCATCAAGAACCGGCTGCACTGGGTCCGCGACGTCACCTTCACCGGAGACGTCCCAGATCCGGACCGGTCACCGACCGGCCGTCATGGCGATGCTGCGGAACCTGGCGATCAGCCTGCACCGGCGAGCCTGCGCCCACAAGATCGCCGCAGCTTGCCGCACCGTCAGCCGCCATCCCGGCTGCGCACTTTCCATGATCACGTAAACGAGCAGATCAACTTTGCCGAGGCCCTGAGGCCGGCCCTCCTTGCTTGGCTCCGCCGGCTCCGCCTCCGCCAGCCAGCATGCTGCTGTGCTCGTCGCCGGCGAAGGCGACCGTGTCCTGACCCGTCCGCCTGTCGGATAGGGGGTTTAGCTCCCCGAATCCGCGGGCATTTCTAGAAGACCGGGACAGTTGATCCTTAAGTTGCCTCCAATCGATGCATCATAGGTCCAGCAGGCGTGATCCCCGGAGGAACGAGCATGGCACACCGCTGGGAGCGCTTGTGCTCGCACGACGACCGGTTTGACCGCCCGCACTTCCAGTCGGCGGCTATGCACTTGCGTGTCAAGCCTGTGCCGGACGCCAAGCCGACCGGCGGTCAGGCGCGCTCTGGCGCGCTCCCGGACCCGCAGGTTCCGCCCGTGCTGCTGGCCGATGTCGAAGTCGGGCCGCGGGTGTCCCAGTCGGTGGTCCATGCGAAGCCCACCCCAGTACGGAGGGTCTTGCCGCGGTTCAGCTCCGTGGAGTTTGGGACCACTGCGTCGCTCTTCGCGACGGACCTAGTGGCGGCTTTCGTGACTGCCGCACTCCTGCAGGCGTGGACCCGATCTCAGGCTGTGGTCGTGGCCGTCACCCTGGTGATGGCGGCCTTCCTGCGCCTCTACCGGCGTCGCCTGACGATGTCCGTGCTGGACGACATCCCCTACCTGTTCCTGGGGGTCGCGGTCGGTGAGCTAACCACCTTGGCCGTGGGCGTAGCCCGGGACCCGCTTGGCCAGCTGGGCCCTGGGCTCGTGCTGTTCCTAGCGCTGCTCGTCCTTCGTGCCCTAACTCACTCGACTGCTAGACGGTCGCGCCGCCGGGGTCTGGTGCACGGCGTCGGGCTGGTCGTCGGCGCAGGGCACGTAGGGATCCGGCTCGCCCAGAACCTGCAGGAGCACCCCGAGTGCGGCGTGACCCCGATCGGCTTCATCGACTCCCATCCTCGCGTCGCCGTACCGGAGGAGCTACCCGTTCCGGTCCTGGGCGACTCGGCCGAACTGGCAGCGGTCATCGAGCGCTACATGGTGACGCACGTGATGGTGGCGTACGGATCAGTCAAGGGGGCCGACCTGGTCGATGTGCTGCGCACCTGTGACCGGCTGCAGTGCGAGATGTTTTTCGTCCCGCGCCTGTTCGAGCTGCACCGTCTGACCCGGGACATGGACCAGGTGTGGGGGATCCCCCTAATCCGTGTTCGACGGGCAGCCTTCCAGTCGCCGCTCTGGCGAGTCAAGCGGCTGCTAGACGTCCTGCTCGCGGCTCTGGCGCTGGCGGTGCTGTCTCCGGTGATGGCGCTGTGCGCGTTAGCCGTGCGCTACGAGGGTGGCCCCGGCGTGCTCTTCCACCAAGAGCGGGTCGGGCTCGACGGTCGACGGTTCGACATGCTGAAGTTCCGCAGCTATCAGCCGGTGAACCCGACCGACGCGGAGACGACCTGGAGTATCAGTGGGGACAAGCGACTTGGCAGGGTGGGCGCCTTTCTGCGGTCGACCTCGTTGGACGAGTTGCCGCAGCTCTGGAACATCCTTCGGGGCCGCATGACGCTCGTGGGTCCGCGCCCCGAACGGCCGCACTTTGTCAACGAGTTCACCTCGCGCGTCCCCCGCTACACCGCTAGGCACCGAGTTCCAGCCGGCCTCACCGGCTGGGCGCAGGTGCACGGTCTGCGTGGCGACACCTCGATCGCTGACCGTGCCGCGTTCGACAACTATTACATCGAGAATTGGTCGTTGTGGGGAGACATGAAGATCGTCCTCCGAACTGTCGGTCAGGTTCTGCTCCGGCTCGGAGGCTGATGTCGGTCCTTGTGCGGGAGAGCAGGCGTCCACTTCGCTGGCTGGGAAGACCGCCACGGCAGGTCCTGATCGCCGCCGTCGCCGGCGCGGCGGTGGCCAGCGGCCCAGTGCTCTACCCGCTGTGGCTGCTGTCGCGCACCCGCCATTGCCCCGATCCGGTCCGGCCCGAACCTCCGCAGGGCGAGTGGCCGGCGCTGGCAGTGGTGGTACCCGCCTTCCGTGAACAGCGGGTCATCGCGGTCAAGGTGGCGGATTTGCAGGCGAACGGCTACCCGGGCTTGCTCGAGATCATCGTGGTCGCCGACGACGCCGCGACCGCTGCCGCTGCGCGCGGTACTGGCGCATATGTCCTTGAGCCGGGTCGACGGCTCGGCAAGAGCGCTGCCCTCAACGCAGGCGTCGCCGCCGCCACGGCCCCGCTGGTGGTGTTCAACGATGCCAACACTGCGCTCGAGCCCGGCTCGCTGGCGCGCCTGGTCCCGTGGTTCGCCGACGACCGGGTCGGAGCTGTGGCGGGGGAGAAACGGGCGGAGGCCGAGGGCCACTACTGGCGGTTCGAGTCTTGGCTGAAGCGGCGAGAGATGCGGCTCGGGAGCACGATCGGGCTGGTCGGCGAGCTGGCCGCCGTGCGCGCGGACCGCTTCCGTTCGCTTCCCTTGGACGTAGCCGTCGACGACCTGTGGCTCGCGCTGGACGTGGCCGAGCAGGGTTGGACCGTCGCCTACGAGCCGACGAGCGTCGCGACGGAGGTCGACTCGCCGTCACTGGGCCAGCTGTGGGAGCGCCGGACGCGGGTAGTCGCCGGAGCCCTGGACGTGATCATCCGTCGTCGAAACCTGCTCGTGGGGCATCCGCCGATCAGCGCCCAGCTGTGGGGACACCGCCTGCTACGCATGACCATCGGGCCGCTGGCCCACGCGGCGCTGCTGGGATGGGCCGCGCGACGCCTGTGCCAGTCCTCACGTCGTCACCCGGGCTCCGCGCTGTTCGTTGTCGGTCACGCGGTTGCCGGGATCGCGATCTACCGAGCAAGTCGAGACCGCGCGCCGTGGCGCTGGGAGGTCCTGGTCAGGCAGGTCGCGCTGCTGCAGGCGGTCGGGCTGGGAGGGCTGGTGCGGTACCTGCGCGGGGACCGACCCGCGCTGTGGCCGAAGCCGGAACGGCGGGCGCTCTGACCTCCGGCCGAGATCGACCTCAGTCAGCAGGGACCGGTGCCAGGGCGCCGACTCGTCCATCACCCGTAGCAAGTCGCCCAGGTGCCGTGCGGAGACTGAAGCGAACGCGAACGCGAACGCGAACGGGCCGCGGCACGGCGCTCGCGCCCCGACGGTCCGTTTGCTGTGGCGAGCAGTGATCGCAGAGCCTGTACGTAGTTTTCGGGGGACCCGTCGACGACGAGTCCGGTCACGCCGTCCTGCATGTGGTCCCTGACACCGGGGGAGTCGGTCCCCACGACCGGGATGCCGGCCAGCATGGCATCCAGGTACGTCTGCTGTCCGGCCGCCCGACGCAGCTTGCGCCGTAGCGGGACGACCACGACGGCGGCCGCGAGGAGCAGCCGGTTGTATTCTGCCCGGGGCAGCTGTCCGGCTCGTACGTTAGGTGGCCGGTCCGTCCTGCCCTCCAACAGGTTGGTGGGGAAGCGGATGTCGGGCAGGGTTCGCGCGGCCGCCACCAGCGGCTAGTAGTCGCGGTGGGAGTCGTCGCCTGCGAAGACGAAGGGCCCCGTACTGGGCGCGGCTGTGACCGTGCTGTTACCTTCACTGCTCGCCGGTGACGGGGCTCAGGGTTCCCACGCGCTGGTAAAGCTGCCCCCGAAAGGTCTCGCAGGTGAGTCGGAAGCTCCTCGTGCTGGGCTACCACAACGTCGAGCCGACCTGGGCCTTTCCGGGCACCTCCGCGTCGGTGGCCGTGCGTGGGTTTGACCGTCAGTTACATGCGTTGCGACGGTGGGCCCACGTTGTGCCCCTCTCCGAGGCGTTGACGCATCTCGCCGCTGGGCGCCCGCTGCCTCCGCGGGCGGTCGCCCTGACCTTCGACGACGGCTATCGTGACAGCGCGACGGTGGTGGCGCCGCTGCTCGCGAGGCACGGCTTGCCGGCCACCTTCTTCCTGGTCCCGGGCTTCCTTTCCGGTCGGGTGCCCGTTTGGTGGGAGGAACTGGCCTGGGCCGTTCAGACCGGAACCCGCGCCAGCGTCGTGTCGCAGGACGTGCGTTACGAGATGTTGACGCAGGAGCAGCGGCACGCCTGCGTCGCCGCGGTGACCGAGTCGCTGAAGCGGCTGGACCAGCAGTCCCGGCTGGCGGCGGTAGCAGAGCTGGTGTCCGGATTGGATCCTCCGGGTCCGAACCCTTCCGACGCCCTGTTTATGAGCTGGGACGACGCCCAGGCCCTCCTGCGGGCTGGCTTCGACATCGGCTCCCACACCTGCGGCCATCCGATCCTGAGCAACGAGACCGCCGCGTCGCAGACCCGTGAGCTGGCTGGCTCGAAGGCGGAGCTCGAGGCCCGACTGGGGCGTTGTGTGGACCTGCTCGCTTTCCCGAACGGTCGCGCCGTCGATTATGACGACCGGACGCTGCGCGCCGTCCGGGACTGCGGGTACGCCTTCGCCCTCACGACGCGTACGGGCCTCGCCACGGTGGACCATGCGCCCTTCCAGGTGCGGCGGGTGGTGGTGGGGCCCAGGACCGACCTGCGCCGGTTGGTAACCGCCGGCCTGCGGACCGTGAAGCAGGCCGCCCGCACGGTGTTCGTCCCGCACAACTGACCGCTGGGCGGACCGCGGGCGCTGCTGCTCAGCGTCCGTGGGGCTGCTTGGTGAGGACGTCGAGATACAGGACATGCAGTCGCTGCGCCCACTGCAGGACGGTGAACCTGTTCTCAAACCGGGCTCGGGCAGCGACACCCAGCCGGGACCGCAACTCACCGTCCAGTGCCAGGGTCCGCAGCGCGCCGGCGAGCTGCTGCGCGTCCCTGACCGGCACCAGGATGGCCTCCTCTGCGGTGACCACCTCCGGGACCCCGCCCACCTCGGTGGCCACCGTCGCCCGCCCGGCCGCCAGAGCCTGGAGCAGCACTGTGGGCAGCGCTTCGGACCAGCTCGTTGAGACCACCAAGTCGCCTGCGACGAGCAGAGCGCCCACGTCCCGGCGGAACCCGGCGAAGTGCACCCTGGCCGGGAGTAGGCCTGCGGCGGCGGCCTGCGCCTCCAGGGCCGGCCGCAGCGGCCCGTCCCCGACCAGCACCACCTGCAGCGGTAGGTCCTCGGGGAGCAGGCTGAGTGCGGTCAGCAGGTCTGCCTGGCCCTTGCCGGGGCGCATGATGCCGACGTTCAGGCAGAGCGCGGTGTCCGGGTCGACCCCCAGCGAGCTCCGCAGCGCCGAACGCTGCCCGGGCGACAGGCCGGTCACGTCCTGGACGCCGTTGTGCACGGTCACGACGCTCCCGGGGTCGACGCGGAAGGTCGCGATGTACCACCGGCGCTGGGCCTCCGAAACGGCCACCGTACGAGCGGCCGTGCTCATTCGAGCGGCCGCCGCAGTACGACGCTTGAACCTTCCCAAGAGTCCGGTGCGGTCCTCGATGATGTGCAACGTGGACACCAGGGGCACGCCCAGCCGTCGAGCAGCGAAGGCACCCACCATGTCGGCGTGCTTGAGGTGGCTGTGGATCACATCGGGCTGCCAGCGGCGCAGGACCCGGACGGCCAGCGCCAGCGCTCGCGGATCCCATCGCCCGGTCCGGGCCAAGTCGACGACCTCGACTCCCAGGTCGACCAGCTGCGCGGCGTAGGGGCTGTCGTCGGAGCACATGATGCTGATGACCAGCATGTCCAGGCCTACGCCGTCCGCGACCCGGGCCAGGTCGACGAGCAACGCCTCGGCGCCGCCAGGCTGGAGGGAGTGGATGACGTGGGCGACCCGTAACCGCCGGCCGTGCCCTTCGGCCTGCCCGCCCTGCCTGCCGACGGCAGGCCGGGCAGGGGCCGCGGCGTCGTCGGTGGTCGTCTGCGCTCCGTCCCGTCAGCTACGGCGGCTCTCTCAGCCCGCCCTGCGGTCCGGCGCAGACCCAGGCTAGTCGTAAGATCCTACGGTTGGCCTCACTGGCGAGGTCAGTTGCTCTGAACGTGAGGACTGGTCGCGGTGAGCATCGTCCCGGCCGATACGGCCGCCGGCGCACCAGGAGCGGACCGGCCTGACCGCGACCAGCCCCTGTCAATCACGCTAGTGGAATTCAACCCATCCGGCGGGCTGTTCCACTTCGCGGTGCAGCTGGGGGAAGCCCTCGCTCGGCGAGGTCATCTCGTCGAGCTGCTGACCGGGCCCGATCCCGAGCTCGGCTCGCGGGTGGCGGGGTTCACCATCCGCCCTTTGCTGCCCACCTGGCACGCCCGGAACGGGGGGAACGCCCAGCCCTGGCGCCGCCGAGGCCGTCGAGTAATGCGGGCGGGCCGCTACCACCTCGCCTGGGGTGTCCTCGTGCGGCACCTGGCACGCCACACACCCGACGTCGTGCAGTTCTCGGAGAGCCGCTTCCCAGTCGACGGCCTCGTTCCGGCCGTGCTCGCCCAGCGACGCGGCAGCCCGGTGCTGGTCGCCCTCGCTCACGCTCCCATTCCCTTCAACGAGCAACGGCCGGAAGCCGGCGTGTTCAAGGGCGGCCGCCTGCTCCATCTGGCCCTCAGCCTCGGCTACCGCTCCCTCGACGCGCTGCTGGTGCTCGGCGAACAGACCGCCCGCGACCTGCGCGCGGCCTTCCCGGCCGTCCGCCGGGTCGACGTGGTGCCCCACGGGGATGAGGGCGTGTTCCTGCAGGGTGCGGTGTCGAGTGCGTCCGGCACCGACCCGGTCGTGCTGTTCTTCGGGACGATGCAGGCGTACAAGGGGCTGGGGGTGCTCCTGGAAGCGTTCGCGACGGTGCGAGCGCAGCGTCCGTCGGCGCGGCTGGTCCTGGCGGGAGCAGCGTCCGGCGACGTCGCTCTGGCCGCGCTGCGGGAGCAGGCCGAGCGCGTAGGGGGCGTCGAGTTCCGCGTCGGTTACGTGCCCGTCGCCGATGTCCAGGAGCTGTTCGCCGTCGCCCGCGTCGTCGTCGCCCCGTACCTCTACGCCAACGCCAGCGGCGTGGTCGAGCTGGCCCGCACCTTCGGCCGGCCCGTCGTCGCCTCTGCCGTCGGTGACCTGCCGGCGGTGGTGCGGCACGAGGTCACCGGTCTGGTCGTGCCACCTGCGGACCCGGCCCGTCTCGCGGCCGCCCTCCTCCGACTGCTGGACGACCCGCAGGAGGCCCAGCGGATGGGTCAAGCCGCGAAGGCCGCCTCCGCGACGCGGTCGTCCTGGGACTTGGTGGCCACTGAGATCGAGGTGGTCTACCAGGCCTGCCTACGGGCCCGGGGTCGGCCCGGCGGCGGGTCCGCGTGAAGGTTCTCGTGGTCATCGACTCCCTGAGCTTCGGTGGGGCCGAGAACGTCCTGGTGACCCTGGCGAGCCAGGCGGTGCACGTCGGCCTCACTCTGAAGGTGCTGGCGCTGGCGCCCTCGACGGACGGCCGCGGTGAGTGGCTTTCCCGGTTGCGTCAGGCCGGCCTCGAAGTCCGGTTCCTCGGCGTGGAGCGACTCCTCGAGCCCACAGCCGTACCCCGCCTGGCCGCCGCGATCTCGGCGAGCGGGTGCGACGTGGTCCACGCACACCTGGAGACCGCCACCACGCTGGCGCCGCCGGCGGCCCGTCTCGCGAGACGTCCGGTGCTCTGCACACTGCACCACGTCCCCGTACCCCTGTCGGGTAGGGACGCGGTACGCGAGCGGCTCGCGGTGGCCGTAGGCGGCTGGGCCGACGGCCTGCTGTTCGTTTCGCAGGCCTCCCGCGCCGCCTTCGCGCAGGCCTACCCGAGAAGCGTGCGCCCGAGCCGCTGGCAGGTGCTGCACAACGGCGTAGACCTCGAACGGTTCCGACCGCCACCAGCAGCGGCTCCGCGCCGCTTCCCAGTCGGGCTGGGCATCCCGACCGGAGCACCTGTGGTGGCCCTGGTTGGACACATGCGGCCGGGCAAGGGTCAGGACGTGGCGATCGACGCCTGGCCGGCTGTCCTGCGCACCGCACCGCAGGCACGTTTGCTGCTAGTGGGGAGCGGGCCCCACCAGGAGGGGCTGCGCCGCCAGGCAGACGCTCTGGGCGTCGACGGGCGGGTCGTGTTCGCGGGCGCCCGAGACGACGTCGATGCACTGATCCGAAACTCGACGCTCGTGGTTCTGCCCACCCGGATGGAGGCCCTGCCTACGGTGCTCCTCGAGGCTGCGGCGAGCGGGGTGGCCGCGGTCGCGACCGCGGTCGGCGGCGTGCCCGAGGTCGTGATCGACGGTGAGACCGGTTGGTTGGTGCCGGCTCCCCGCCCGGACCTGTTTGCCGACGCCCTCGGACAGGCCCTGGTCGACCACGCAGAGATCCGGCGCCGGGGCGCGGCTGCCCGGGTCCGGGCCGAGCGGCACTTTGGTGCCCAGGCCTGGGCCGGCGCACTGCGGCGTCGCTACGAGACCGCGACAGGCGCTGCACGCGTGGCGCACGGATGACCGGCGCCGGCGCCGGCGCCGCGCCGTCCGGTCCGTCCGAGCTGACTCCGAAGAGCTTGTCAGTGCGCGGCACCCGGGGGTTCCTGTGGGCCGCGCTGTCCTTCGGCAGCAGCAGGATTATCGTCTTCCTGGTCACCCTGGGTCTGACGCGGCTGCTGGCCCCCGCTGACTTCGGGGTCGTGGCGGCAGGTCTCACCCTGATTGCGTTCCTAGAGATCGCCCTGGACCTCGGCGTTGGTGCCGCCGTCGTTTACGAGCAGGAGGAGGGTCTGACACACCGGGTTCGGACGGCGTACACGCTGAACCTGCTCATCGCGGTCGGGCTCGCGGGGCTGGGCGTGCTGGCCGCGCCGGCGATCGCCTCGTTCTTCCACGCCGAGCAGTCGGTGGGCCTGTTCCGGGCGCTGTTCGGCTACCTGGTGCTGCGCGGCGGGAGTCAGGTGCAGGCATCGGTCCTGCAGCGCGACCTGCGTTACCGCGAACGCACGATCATCGACATCGTCCGCGCCCTCGTGCGTGGCGGCACATCGATCGGTCTCGCGGCCGTCGGCGGGGGGGCCTTGGCCATCGTCGCCGGCCTGCTCGCGGGCGAGGCTGTAGGCCTGGTGCTCACCTGCAGCATCGTGCGGCTCCGGCCCGCGCTGCGCTTGCAGAGGTCGGTCGTCACCGCGCTGCTGCGCTACGGCGTCGCCGTCCTGGGGTTGAAGGTCGTCAGTGCGCTGCTGACCAACGCCGACAACCTGATCGTGGGCAACCGGCTCGGCACGACGGCTCTCGGCCTCTACGCCATCGCGTTCCGGCTTCCTGAGCTCTGCATCGACGGCGTGCACTGGATCTTCTCCAGCATCGCCTTTTCTCTGTACTCCCAAGCCAGGCAGCGGGGCCCCGAGGTGTTCCGCAACGCGATGCTGCGCAGCCTGCGGCTCACCACCGTCTTCGGCTTCTCCGCGGGGACCGGGCTGGCCGTCGTGGCACCCGTCGCCGTCCCCGTGCTGTTCTCCGACCGCTGGGCGGGCGCCGTCGAGGCCACGGTCCTGCTGTCGCTGGCCACCGGGCTGGCCTCGATCGGGTACGCCTCCGGTGACATCTTCCCGGCCCTGGGACGGCCCGGGACTCTCCTGAAGCTGACGGCCGTCACGACGGTGGCCGCCCTGGTGGGGTTCTGGCTGACAGCGCCGTATGGCATCGCCGCTGTGGCGGCGGTGCACCTGGCGTTCCAGCTCGTGTTCGGAGTGCTGCGGCTGCGAGTCGCCAACCGGCTGGTCGGCTCCTCGTGGGGACAGGACCTGGCCGCAATGACGCCCGCGGTAGCGAGCTCTCTTGGGATCGCGTGCCTAGCCCTACCGGTAGCAGTGATCGTGCCGAGCACCGTGCTCGGGCTGAGCGCCATCGTGGTTGCCGGTTTGGCTGGGTCTGCCGTCGGCCTGGCGCTGTTCGGCAGGCCGGCGGTGCGCGACATCGTCGGCCTGCTACGTGGCAGCCGACCCGCTCGCCAGCGGGGGGCAGTCAGCGGCTGACTGGACTGGCCCTCCTGCGGCTCGGGACGTCGGCCACGGCCCTGAGGTGTCGGGACCGGCCCGGCAGCCGTCCCAGTGCCCACCGCGCTGACCGCGGTGTCGCGCGGAGCAGCCGCACCCGTCGGTCGGCCCGGCTGCCGCTCGCGAACCTCAGCTTGAAGGCGTGGTCACCACGCAGCAGGTCGAACTCCCGGAGCCCTTCCTGCGCGGCGGCCAGCAATGTCTGACCGAGCAGGGTGAGACCGGGGCTGCGCCCGACGTCGGGGCGGAGCCCCATGGAGTAGTAGTACAACCGCTCGTCTGAGCGGAATGCGTAGAGCAGCGCCGCCTCCCGCCCCTCGGTCTCCAACCAGTAGACCCGGGCCATGCCCCGCTCCGCGAGCAGAGCGGCGGCCTCCAGGTGGAAGCGTCGCCGAGCCGGTGAGGCGAACACCTGGGACTCGCTGCCGAAGCGCTCGTTGTGCAGCTGCATGAGGACCGGCAGGAGACGTCGTACCTCGGCCGGCGAGGTCGCCATCCGCAGGCCGCCCCCCGTCTGCTCGCAGGCCCGCAACCCCCGCGCCACCTGCTGCCGCAGGTTGCGGCTGGGCAGCAGGACCCCCGGCTCCCGCGACTCCAGGCGTACGTATGGGGCAAGGACCGTCTGACCTGGCAGCCGCACGAAGGTCGGTCGCCGTAGCCCGTCCAGCGCTGCCCGCAGGGCCCCGTCAGCGGCGAGCCCCTCGAAGTCGAGCAGATCCCACGCCGCCGTAGCCAGGTGCCGGGTCACGGCAGCGGCCACCTGCTCACGGTGCTCAGCGGCGGCGAGCACGTCAACGTGGTCCGGTGCCAGCCAGTGCCCACCTGCCGGGCCAAGGACGTGCAGGCCGTCGCTACTGCGCCGGCGCTCGACCGGGAGCACGCCTAGGACGTCGCCGCCACTCTCGGCGAGGAGCACCCGCACGTCGGCCGACACCTCGGGGACTGCCGCGAGTGCCCGGAACCACGTCCAGGTCAGGAACGGCGAGACAGAGCGCGTACGTCCCTGCAGCCGGCGCCAGATCTCGGGCAGTCGGGGGTCGCTCAGCGTGAGCTCCGACACGGAGGTCGCCATGGGACCTCCCTGCGCGATCGACGGCACGTTGAAGGCGCAACGAGACATCGATTGGCACGCGTCAACGCGTCAACGCCAGCGCTGCCGCCCGCTACCTGGACGCCTCGACGTAGCGTAGCGGGACGGACCTCGCCCGAGGCCGCCGACGTGGGGGCGTACCGATGCCGGCCGTGCGGGACGGCACTGCGCCCTCGATCAGCGTGGTGGTCCTCAGCCACAACTACCAGGAGTTCCTCACCTCCGCGATCGACAGCGCACTCGCGCAGACCTACCCGGTCGAGGTGCTCGTCATCGACGACGGCTCCACCGACGGCTCACGCGACGTCCTCACGACCTACCGGGACCGCGTGCGGACGTTGCTGAAGGACAACGGCGGCAACTCCTCGGCGGTGAACGCGGCCGTCCCCGCGACCCGCGGCGACATCGTCATGTTCCTCGACGCGGACGACGTCCTGTACCCGGAGGCCGCCGCAGAGGTGGCCCGGGCATGGGCGCCTGGCTGTGCCAAGGCGCAGTTCCGGCTCTCCCTGATCGACGCGGCAGGAACGCGAACGGGCATTGACCCGGCACCGGGGACGGCGATGCCCACCGGGGACGTCGTGCCCCAGATCCTGGCGACCGGCGGTTACGTCACTCCAGTGATGACGGGAAACGCCTTCCGCCGGACCGTGCTGGAGCAGCTGCTCCCTATCCCCGTCGTCGACTTCCGCAACACCAACGACGGCTACCTCAACACCCTATGCCCGTTCTACGGCAGCGTGGTGTCGATCGACAAAGAGCTGGGGGCCTACCGTCTGCACGGCCGCAACCTGTGGGCCTTCTCCCGCACCATCGACCTCCCCGACGTTCGGCAGCGCCTGCAGTACGACCTGGTGCGGCAGCGCTACCTCAGCGCTGCCGCGACCGATCGCGACCTCGAGCTCCGACCGGACCTGCTGCTGTCCGACCCGGAGCACGTCCTGCTGCGGCTGGTGTCGCTGCGCCACGACCCTGCCGGCCATCCGGCCGTCGAGGACCGGGTACCTGCTCTGGTGAGGCACGGCATGCAGGCACTCATCCACGACTCCCGGACCGGACCGCTGCGCCGGGTGCTGACGTGCTGCGCGCTGCTGGCGGTCGGTCTGCTCCCGCGGCGGGCCGCACTGGGCATCTGTGACCTCGTCCTGACCAGCCGGCCACGCCCCGCCTGGGTCCGGCGGCTGGCACGGGCCCTGCCCGGAGCGCGGCGTCCGTGACCCACATAACCGCTGCGCCAGAGCGTCGCTACGCTCGCGAGCATGTCGCACTGGCGAACTACGGCTGCCCCCTCGTGGAGTGCGCTCACAGGCCTGCTGGGGGCAGTCTTGGTGCTGGCGTGCCAACCGGTCGGGGCTGTGCAGTCAGCGCAGATCTCGCCATCGAGCCAGCGACTGTTCGCCGACACCAGTGCTTGGAATGTTCCGGTGGATCGGGCGCCCGTGCTGGACCGCAACAGCGACGCGATCGTCGCGTCGTTGACGCCGAAGAACGCCGCGTACGCCGACCTGTACGAGTTCGGTTCACCGATCTTCAACTCTGACGCTCACACCCCGCAGCAGGCGGTCACCTGCACCATGCCGTGGGGGACTTGCGATCTGCAGAAGCAACCGATCCGAATCCCGTCGAATGCGACGCCCGGACTTGGCTCGGACGGCGCGATGATCGTCATCGACTGGGCATCCCGGTTGTCGTGTGACTTCTGGCAGGCGCAGAAGACCGTGCAGGGGTGGCGGGCGAGCTGGGGGACTTGCGCAAGTCTGGACGGCGACGGCAGCGGTCCCTCCGGCGGCACTGGTGCGGGGGTGAACGGCTTGGCTGGGACGGTGCGTACCTATGAGATCGCGCAGGGCCGGATTGACCATGCGTTGAACTTCGCGACCAACAACTCCTGCCAGCAGGTCTACCGGTTCCCGGCGACCAAGACCGACGGGGTGTCCTCGCGCGGCGACTGCATCCCAGAGGGCTCTCGAGTCCAACTCGATCCGTCGGTCGACGTCGACGCGCTGCCGGGCATTACCCCGGGGGAGCGGACCGTGGCGCACGCGCTGCAGACGTACGGCGCGTACAACCGGGACAACGCCGGAGCTCCTATTGCCTTCGGGTTCGAGAAGCCAACGACCGGCGTAGACCCCTATCCCGCCGCCGGCTTCGCCTGGGACTACTACGGCATGCCGCACATCCCGTGGAACAAGCTCAGGGTGCTCCGCCAGTGGGACGGCCAGTAGCCCCACCGCATCGCAAGGAGCACGGCCGCAGCGCACGGCCCAGCGCCACTGTGGTGCTCCAGGTCCGGCCGGCCCGACCAGCGGGCCGGCCGGCCCGAGCCCTCCCAGGCCCGCGGGTCACGATCGTCGCTGCTCCTGATAGCTGAGGTTCATCACCTACGGCCCGAGCTCGGCCAGCAGGAGTCTCCTAGCCCGCTCCTAGCCCTACTCCTAGCCCAGCTGTTGCAGTAGTGAGCTGATCTTGCGGCCCTGACACGGGGTTTAGATGCGCGAAAGTGCCCGCCCTGCCCGGCATTCTGGTCTTGCTGAGCGACCGTGATCGCCAAACAGGAGGGCACTTCGCGGGTGCAAGCCCAAGATCACAGTGATGGCGACGGGCAGGGCGTGACGTCGTACGCCGGTCGCGCCTGCTGGCGGACCTGTCGGACCGGACCGGGCTGACCGAGGCGCTGGCCGCCACCCGGCAGCGGAGCTCGGTGCACGCCTCGCGTCCGGCGCCGAGCCGGCCGGGCCGCTACACGTGCTGTCGACACCGAGCGCCGCCGGCTCCGCCGAGCCGGGACGGGTGATCGGCACGCCGCTTGGCCTCGACTTGACATTGGTGTCGTCGTCAGCCAGGGCGTCCGCGGCCCACACCACCGCTTGGCGGGTCGCATCTCCCGCGGTGCCGCGAGCGGGTGTGACTCGCTGAACGTCACCACTGGACAGGCCAGGTCCGGGCAGCGCCGGACCCGCTTGCGCCAGCGAACCCGGACCCGGCGGCGCCCGAACGGCGCGTCGTGGAGCACGTGCTCACGCCGGTCGTGCGGCACCGCGACGACGCCGCACCGCCGGCAGCCCTCGAGCTCCTGGTCGGTCTCGACCGTCAGGTTCAGGCCGAGCGGGTCGCGCTCGGCCGTCAGGACACGCACCCTGGGGACACCGAACATCACTGCTGCCGTCGGGCAGCCCTCACTACAGTCCATCTGGTCGCGGCCTTCGAGATCAGGTGCCTGGTCGCTTCTGATCTTCAAGGGCCTCGGTCTGTTCCCCTCTCAGCCAGCCCACCGGCGCGCCGTCACCACCACGCTCAGGTCCGAAGAGCCGTGAGAGCCCCGGGCTAGCAGCAGAACCAGCTTGGCGGAGGTCGGGTTCGAGTGGGATCATCGCTGTGCACCCGGGCAGCGAGCACACCCGCAGCTTGTCTTCGCCGAGCAGTTGCCTCGCGATCTCGACTGCGGTAACCGATGCGCCTGTGCCGGCCGTGCACCTCGGGCCGCGGGACGCGGTCTTACGCTCCCGGGGTGACCGACACCCGAGCCCGGCTGCTGCGGGCCGTGCGCCGCGATGGTGTGCACGGAGTGCTTGAACGGGCAGCGGCGGCAGCCCTGTCGCGGCTGTACGGGCGGGAGAGCCACGTATGGATCGCGCTGCGGTTAGACGAGGAGCGGCCGAGGCCGAGTCTGCCGGAGGGGTATGTGATGTCGCGCGGCGGCGTCGCTGACTTGCCTGCCCTCGTCGGGCTCGGCGTGGACGTCCAGCAGGCCGCTCAGCGTCTCGCCGACGGAACGGAGCTGTGGCTGATCTGGCACAGCCGGGACGTCGTCTACTCCGGCTGGGTCTTTCACGGCTCGGCACCGACGATCGCCGGGCCGCACGGGCGGGTCCGCCTCCCGCCGGGCTCGGTTAATCCCGAGGACATGGTCACTTTGCCTGCACATCAAGGCCGCGGCCTGGCATCGGCCGCCTACCGCTTGATCTTCGACGATCTGCAGCGCACCGGCCGAGCTGACCAGGTGCTGGGCAAGGTGCCGCTCGACAACACTGCCAACCGCCGAGCGGTGCAGAAGGCCGGCTGGCTGGAGTTCGCCGTCGTCCGCTTCACCCGGCTCGGACCCTGGAGCCGGACGACGGTGCGGGCGCTGCCCGCCGAGCACGGCCCGCTGCCGCCGGGCGCAGCGGAGCTTACGTCCTGGTTGACCGCGGCCATGCGGGCCTGATTTTCTCTACCCGGGCCGGCGGCGGAGCCGGCAACGCGCCGAGCCCAGCAGTGCCCAAGGCAGCGCACCGAACCGTGCGGCCTTGTCAGGGACTGCCGTCATGCCGCGCAGTCTCTGCAACCAGCTCGGGTCCTCCGGCAAGGGACGGTCACCAAAGCTCGGCCGCCTCTCAACGGCGAAGCTCGCTGCTGAGCCAGGCGCCCGTGGAGCCGATCGGCTGCACGGCGGTGCGTGACCAGGGGCCCAAGCGCTGGTAGTTCACCAGGGCTATTTCCCGGAAGCCGGCCTTGGTGACAGCGCGGCGCGACGCTGCGTTGCTCACGTCGACCTTGGTCAACATCGAATGTACGTGTTGCTCCAGAAGCAGCAGGGCTATGGCCGACCAGGCAAGCGGTGCGATGCCACGTCCCCGCACCGCTGCGGCGGTGACGGAGTCCTCCAGGACGACCGTGCCGGGCGGCAAGGGCAACCGGTGTCCCGGGGCTGCCTGCACCGGAGCCGATCCGTGGAAGATCCAGCAGGAGAAGGCCGGTAGGCCGTCCTGTTCGACCAACCACCATTGCGTCCCGTCCGCCAGCCTGCGCCAGGCCTCGGCGTCGCCCACCGTGTCCAAAAGCTCCAAGGTCTGCCACGTCGCTGGCCCTCCCGGTACCAGCGCCAGGCCGGGAGGCCAAACGACAGGATCGGCCGCCGCCAGTGACCGCTCATACCAGACATGCGACTCGTAGCGGAACAGCCGCGGGACCAGTTCGGCGAAGGCGCGCCGGGCGGTGAGCAGCAGCCCGTGCGCTCGCAGGTAAGACAAGGCCCGCATGGCTGTTCCGGGCACAGACCGGTTTACCTCAGCAGTCACGCTCTCCTGTCTCCCACCCACAGCCTCCAAAAGCAACTGCGCACACCCAGCAGAGCTAAGAGGCACGGTTGCGCTGAACGACCAGGGCGGCGAGGCCGAGCACACCCCAGCCGATGAACACCAGACCACCGAGCCGTAGAAGGTTGACCCCCTCGAGCCGGTGGGCCGACGAGGAGGACGCCACCGGGGTGAGTCGGTAGAGCTTCGTCAGCGCGTTGACCCGGCTGATCGTGGCGTCCCGTGCCCCGACTGCCGCGCGGCCCGCCAGGCCCTCGTCCGCGCTCGTGGCCGTGAGGGCGATGATCGTAGAGGGCGGCGAGATGGCGACGTCGATGCGGGCCCTACCGCGTCGAATACCTTCCATAGCAGGTGTGCTGTCCAGGCCGTAGGTGTGCTCCTGCGCGGCGAGAGTCGCGAAGGTGCGCAGCAGGGAGTCGCGACTGAGCGTGTCCAGTTCATACGCGCTCGGTCCACTGGGCAGGTCCTCGTTCAGGATCAGCTGCGCGCTGGCACTGGCGCGCCACGAGGTCGTGGAGACGAACGAGCTCCGCGCCAGCAGGAACAGCGACACCAAGGCGGCTGCTGCGCACGCCAGCACCAGGACGGACCGGCCACGGACTGATGGGGAGGCAGAGCCTGCCACTCGGTCCAGCGCAAGCTCCGGCTTCGCGCGGTCCCATTCGGGCTCGGCGGCTGCCTGCGCGGAGTGCGCTCGGAGGTCCAAGGCGGCCCCCAGCGCGAGGATCAGCACGAGGCTGCGGAAGGTGGCCAGGTGAAGGAAAGCGCTGGCCACCAGCCAACCGACCAGGGCCGCAACAACTCCGACCGCGAGCCCGCGGATCGCATCGGGCGGGCTCCGCCCGTGCCCGGCACGGCTGAGCGCCCTGGCGCGCAGGGCGACAAACACACCCATTCCGAGGAACAGCAGCAGGCTGGACGCACCAATGACGCCGCCTTCCGCCGCCGCTTCCAGATACTCATTGTGTGGGGCGAGGACGATCGTGCTCAAGCCCAGCTGCCGCAGGTACTCGGGCTCTACCTCCTGGAAGTTCGCGGGACCGACCCCGAGCAGCGGGTGCTCGCGGACGATGCGCAGCGCGACGCGCTGCGCGGCGAGTCGACCTTCCAGCGAAGGGTCACGGACCGTGACCGAGGACGTCTTAAGCGTGGACAACGTTTGCAGCCGACTTCCGACACCCGGCACGACGAGTGCGACGGCGATGAGCAGGGGAGCCGCCAGCAGCAGACGCCTCGCACGCTTGCCTGACAGCAGCGCCCAGGCGACGACGGCCGCCAGCACGGCCAGGAGCGCGCCGCGCGACTGGGTGAGGTAGATGCCCGCGAGCAGTGCCAGTCCTGCCGCGAGCCAGGCGCACCTGCGCAACCGGTCCGTCAGAACCGCCAGCGACATCGACAGCGGGACCGCCAGCACGAGAACGCGGCCCCAGAAGTTGACGTCCTGCTGCGGGCCGGCGTGTCGCGCCGTGATACTGCCGAGCTCGGTGGTGAGCGGGACGTTGGCGAAGCCCCAGAAGTCCGAGCTGTTGTGCAGCGCGAACTCCTGCACCACGGTCAGCAGACTCAGCGCGGACAGGGTGAGGACGAAGGCCGCTGCCAGCAGCCGAGGCCGCTGACTGTCGTCGGCAAGGACGGTGGTCACGAGGACCAGCAGGACCAGCCCGCGTCCAGTCTCCAGGACCAGCGCCAGACTGGCGGCCGGGTCCTGCCCGGCCACTGCGGCGACGGCCTGCGCGCTGATCAAGACGAGCCCGGCGAAGAAGACCGGTGACCAGCGTAGCCGCAGGGTCCCTCGCGCGACTGCCAGGGCGACGGAAGCAGTGCCTAGACCGATCAGCACGAGGTGGACGGCTGGCACGCCGTGCGTGCCGGCCACGCCACTGAGGTTGGCAGTCTCCGCGACGGTAAGCGCGACCGCGCTGGCCGTGGGCTGCAGTAGCAGCAGGGGCACCAGCAGCAGCGCCAGCAGCAGCAAAAGCACGCCCAGGGCCTGCCCGGCGAGCAAACCGACCGTCACGACGGAGACACCCGCGACCGCGCCACCCAGCGCGATTAGGTAGGCGCGCCAGTCAACGGCCTCGACCACCGGTGACGGCGACGAGAAGCTGGTCACCTGAATGTTGCCTGTGGGGCGGCCTCCGGCGCCACCAGCGTCGTGGGGGCGGCCTCCGGCGCCACCAGCGTCGTGGGGGCGGCCTCCGGCGCCACCAGCGTCGTGGGGGCGGCCTCCGGCGCCACCAGCGTC
>JAABUZ0100004448.1_pt1 | contig 19331 bp, 19 predicted proteins | sample 5562091 | NCBI WGS metagenome assembly JAABUZ01 (sample SAMN12813069, study PRJNA571459) | rock metagenome | isolation source: Antarctica rocks | place: Antarctica: Victoria Land, Linnaeus Terrace sud | collected 2015-12-21 | reverse complement strand
GCCAAAGAAAGTCGCCCTGACCGCCTGCATGCGCAAGTTGCTGACGATTCTCAACGCGCTGCTCGCCCATCACACTCCTTGGCAATCGTCGCCGTCGACTACTTGACAGTCAAGACAGTTGCTTTTTACTTTCATACACGCTATCAGGCCAACACCGCCCTATGCATTGGCATAACGCTATCGCTATCGTGAAACGGTATGGTACAAGAGTGAATCCGATCTATCACGGCAAAGCCATGATACAGAATACGTCATTCGGCTCTGCTTTGCGGAATTGCCCCTACCTCCTTAGCCCTCCGCCCACCATGCGGGGGAGGAGGGCGCGACCGTTCGATGCCGAGGACGAGCGCCATCAGCAGCGTCGCCCATGCCGCGCCGAGCAGAAAGCCGCCGAGCACATCGGTCGGGTAATGTACGCCGAGGACGACCCGGCTCGCGCCCACACAGGCCGCATAGACGACCAGGGTAAGCGTCCAGGCGATCTTCACGGCGCGGTGCCAGGGCAGCCGCCAAAGGATGAATCCTAACGCCAGTGCGAGGCAGGTGACATTCAGTGCGTGACCGCTGGGAAAACTGTAGCCGGTAGCGGACGTGCGGAAAAACGTGGTCGGGCGCGCCCGGCTGACGAGGTGTTTCGTCAGCGGCGAGAGGAGCACGGCGCCAACAACCGCCACGATCAGCAGCACAATGTCTGACCAGCGCCGCTCCCGCGCGAGGGAAGCGCCGACAACCGCCGTGATGACGGCGACGAGGGGGGCCGTGCCGAACAAGGAGGCCGTTTCCGACAGGACAAGCGGCCACGGTCGTGTCATCTCGGCAACGCGGCGGAGTAGATGCTGATCGGTGCGAGTCATCGCCGGTTCGCGCACTTCCGTACCGAGGTATGTAAACCCGATCACGAAGCAGAGACTGATCGCAAGCAGCAGCAGAAGCGCCCGCGCGATGCCTGAGTCGGCCCGATGTTGTACCGGTATCGGTTGATGGGACATCGCGGCGTTTCCTCCGCTACCAACGATTACGAATGCGCGGTCGGTTCGTCCCATGCATAGGGGAGGGTAAAGAAGAACGTGCTTCCCTCACCGGGCGCTGATTCGACGCCGATCCGCCCGCCGTGCGCCTCGACCAGCGCCTTGCTAATGTACAAACCAAGACCGAGCCCCTTTTTATCCGCCGCGACGCCGCTCTCGGCTCGATAGAAGCGATCAAATAATCGCGCGCGCGCTTCGGGCGGCACACCGATGCCGCGATCATGGATCGAGACATATGCCTCCACGCCGCGATCCTCGATGCACACCCGAATCTCCCCGCCGTTCGGCGTATACTTGATCGCGTTCATCAGCAGGTTGTCCACCACCTGATCCAGTCGGTCAGCGTCCCATTCGCCGACGACCGATCTCTCCGGTGCCTGCACGGAGAGATCGTGGGTTTGCGTGAGCGTCTGTACTTCGTCCGCGCGGCGTCGGACGAGCGCTACAAGATCTACGGGCGTGCGATCAAGCGCGATCATCTGCGCGTCGAGGCGCGCCACATCTCGCAGGTCGTCAATCAAACGTTCCAGGCGATTCGCTTGCGCCACAATCGTTGCCAACCCCCGCTCGCTGAAACTGTTGCGTCGTTGCATCAGTTGCGCATTCCCCTTCAGGGTTGTCAGAGGATTTTTGAGATCGTGGGCGACCATCGCGATGAAATCCTGCTGCATTCGCTCCGCTGCCCGGCGCTCGGAAATATCCCGCACGACGGAGAGATAGACCGTTTCCGTCGGCAACACGATGGCCGTCGCCTGCACCTCGGTTGGGACAACGGCGCCGTCCTTCCGCAGCACCTCGCGCTCGCCGCGCCACGCGCCCGTCTGCCGCATCTGGTCGAATGCCTCCTCACTTGCTTGCGCATCCGCCGCGATGTCCATGACCGTACGCCGCAGGATTTCGTCGCGCGTGTAGCCGAGTAGTGTGGTCGCAGCGGGGTTGACATCGAAATAGTGGCCGGTGGCATCCGCAACGAAGATCGCATCGGGAACGTGCTCGAACAGGCTGCGAAAGCGCGTCTCCGCCGCCTGCGCATCGCGGATCAGGGCGACATTGTCCATCGCGATTGCCGCCTGCACAGCGATCCCCGCGATAATCCGTTCCGCGCGCTCGGTGAAGACGCCCGGCGCATCATGCCCGAAGAAGAGGCCACCCATCACCTCGCCCGTGCGAGAAATAACTGGCACGGCGAGGTAGCTGCGCACCGGTAGATGACCCGTTGGTATGCCGAAGTGGGGGGCGCTCTGCCCATAGCGTGAGTCCTGAGTGACATCGGCTAACCGAACGATGCCCTCGCCGACGAAGGTAGGATTGGAGATCGCGGTGTTGCGCGGCATCGGAAAATCCGCGAATGCCTCACGCGGCACGCCGGAGATCGTGTGGAGCATATACGACTCGCCACGATCATCGCGGGTGTTGTAGAAAAAGGCACCGATCTGTGCGCCGGCGATCTTGGTCGCCGCATCGGTGACGGTCTGGACGAGCGATGGCAGATCGCGTTCTGAGGCAACTGCCATCCCAACCCGATAGAGCGTCTCGCTGATCTGAGTATCTTCTCGCTGCCGCTCGTCCGCCTGCTTGCGCGCAATCCCCGTCGCGATCATCTGCGCGACTGAGGAGAGCATCGTGAGCGTCTCCTCTCCAAGCGGGCGCTGCGCGAACATCGCCAGGACGCCAATCAGCCGATCCTCGACGGTCAGTGGATAGCCCGCGAACGCGACCATTCCCTCGCGCTTCGCCCATTCCGGGTCGCTGACGCGGGGATCATTAGGCACGTCGTTCGTCAGGTGCGGGCGGCGCTCCTGTGCAATCAGACCAATCTTTAGCGTACCGACCGGCACGCGACTATGCGCGCCATCGAGGTGTGTGTAGCAGCCCGCGCTAGCGCGCAACTCTAATACGTCGGTAGCTGCATTCAGCACCCAGATGCGCGCGAACGCCGCGTCAAGATGACGGACGACTGCCTCCACACATGTTTGCAGCATGACCGGGAAGGGATCGATCGCATTGAGGGCAATACCGATGTCCGCAATCAATGCTGTCTGCTGTGTGCTCATCCCTCTCCTCATACCACAGGGCGATACTCTCATCGCGTGGTCGCCGCCCAGTATACCATCGCCACAACTCGGTGATCCGCGATTAACCGTCGTGGCGCATGCGGTACACTCGGTTTGGGCGATACGAGGTGTCACCGGTGGAATGACCGCTCGAGGCAGGGGAAACGATGAAGATCACCGATGTCGAGGCGATGGTGCTGGATACGGGGAAGGATTACCCGGACCCGTCGGTCGCTAGTGAGGCGCACGGGACGCGATTCATCGCCCTCGTCAAGGTGAGTACAGACGAGGGGATCACTGGGTGGGCCGACATCGAAACACAGCCACATGTCGGCAAAGCGATTGTGGACGCGCCATCCGGCGGGCAGATCGGCCTCGAATCCCTGAAGGCGGCGCTGATCGGCGAAGACCCGCTGGAGCGCGAGCGGCTTTGGCAGAAGATGTACCGCTTCCTTGCCTACTATGGGCGGCAGGGCGCCGGGATGCAGATGATTTCGGGTGTGGACATCGCCCTTTGGGACATTGCGGGCAAAGCCTTCGGGCAGCCGATCCACACACTGCTTGGCGCGAAGTATCGTGACAAGGTCAAAGGATATGCCTCGACGCTCTTCCGTCCCACGCCCGACGCGATGAAGGCGGCGGTCGCTGAGTATCAGGAGCGCGGCTTCCGCGCGATCAAGTTTGGCTGGGGCGCGTTCGGGTATGACCTCGCGCGCGACATCGCCCTCGTCCGGGCGGCGCGCGAGGAGGCCGGACCAGCAATTGATCTGCTGGTGGACGGCGGCTGGTATGGCGTCGCCTACGATAATCCGTACCGGCCGCGTGCGCTACGCGATTGGATCACGATCATTGGCGAACTGGAAGACCTCGGCGTCGTCTGGCTCGAAGACTGCCTCCATCCCGAGAATATCGCCGGTTATCGCACCCTTTCCGAGCACACGACGCGGCTGCGGCTCGCGGCGGGGGAGCAATACGCCGGGTTCGACGAGTTCGAGCGGCTGGCGACTGAGGGGCGCGTGGATGTCTTGCAGCCCGATCTGTCGCGCTGTGGGGGATTGACCGTTGGCAAGCAGATCGCCGACTTCGCGACGCGCCGCCAGATCGAGTGCGTACCGCACGCCTGGTTGACGGACCTCTTGAAAGCGGCATCGCTCCACCTGAACGCCTACCTGATGCATTCCCTCTATCTGGAGTACAACGTCTCGTCCGCGTCGCTGCTCAACAATCTCTGCACAACGCATCTCGCGATGGAGGATGGCTACATCGCCGTTCCTGACGGGCCGGGCCTCGGCGTCGAGGTGAACGAAGCAATGGTCCAACGATTCCGCGTCCTTTGAGTGGCCGGGGTGGGGGCGAATACGGGAAGGACACGAAAATGCCATCAGCATCCATCGAACAAGATTTCCGGGACTTCCTCGCCCGTCGGCAGGAGGCGACAACCGCCTTCTTCAACGGCGATGCCGGGCCATGGAAGGCCCAGGCCATGCAGACCGACGCGATCACGATGTTTGGCGGCTACGGCGGCTCCGAGCAGGGCTGGGCGGCGGTCCGAGACCGCTATACCTGGGCCGCCGCGCGGAATGCGGAAGGCGCAATACGATCTGAACTGATTGCCTGCCACGTTACGCAAGAGATGGCCTACACCGTCGCCATCGAGCGCGGCGATGTCCGCCCGAGCGGCGGAGATACATTCGCTCCGAAGGCGCTCCGCGTCACCGAAATCTTCCACCGCGAAGGCGCGGACTGGAAACTGATCCACCGCCATGCCGACCCGCTCGTCACGGTACAAAAGTAGGTAGTGGGTCAGTTTGAATCAGATCGTGCCTGACGGTCAAGCCTCCCCATAATCCAACGTATCCAAGAAGAAGCCCCAAACGTTTGGGGCTTCTTCTGTAGGCCGCGTCATGCGGCATTTGACTGTATGGGCGCGAAAGCGTCAGGAAAGGAACTCCCATGCACGGTACAGCGCAGGAATCGATCATCACAACGCCTGAAGCGTTCCCCGCTCCATTGATTGAGGATCGGCAGCCGCTTCCCGGTCTTCATCGGTGGCGACGCGGTGACGGTGCGTTCTCAATCACGTACGCTCCTCCTCTTGAGGAAGGCGTCTCGGTAGACAAGATGTTTGAGACGCTGCATCAATGGCTGAACGAATGTGAGGCGAACTTCCGCAAATACGACAAACAGGCTGAACGCTAGGATCGAAGCCGCGCGATGGCCCGCATACACGCCTCACGGTACAACTCGAAATACCGATGATGGTTATTGAGTCCAGCGATCCATGCGTCGATTGCGTCTCTTGCTGCCGCAATTCGTGTATCGAGTTGGCTCTCGATATCCGCAATTGCCACAGCGCCCGTCGGGGCCGCTGCCTCAAGAGTCGGGGTGTAGGGCGGTATTGGAGCGGCAGGGATTGAAACAATGAACTGAGGAATCGCGAGCGTCACAGCCGTATTCTCATTGACCAGTCTGTCATCAAGGCGAAACTGAGGGACCAACGCCTCGATGAACTGCTCCTCATCAACAGTGAATGACATATCCGGTCTCCTTGTCTAATCTCTCCATTGTTCCGCTTCTGGGACTTTGTGGTCATACACCCATAGGCATCAACTCCTAATCGAGCAGGGCCGCAATCTCGGTGATCGTCCACTGGTGATCTGCGATACCCGCTTTCATGGCCGGTGTCTGTCCTGCTAGCGCCATGTGCGGGCGGGCGAAGTTGTAGTACATGCAATGCAATGTGACGGCATGTGCAAGGTTCTCCACCTTCTTGCTAAAGGCGTTCGTCAGGCGGGTGAAGCGGCGCATGGACATGCGCATCGTCAGGTTCTGCCGCTCGACATACGATGTGCTGATATGGGCCGGGTCAGGCGCGCCGGTCATCACGTTGGTTTCTATGCCGATGCACTTGGGCGGGCTGTACCGCTTCTCATCGCCCGCCTCTTTGCCGTAGATTTTGATGAGCACGGCGTAATCAACGTCATGCCCGAACGCATCGTACACGGCGGTCAGGTAGGGCTTGTAGCCATCGGTGGTCAGTTGCACGCGGTTCGCAAGCCGGGAGCGCAGATCGTCCATGAACACCATCGCCGTCTCTACGTCCCGGTCGCCAACCAGCCACGACGGAATCAGTTTGGTATCGGCATCAATAGCCGTCCACGTCCACACGTCGCCATAGCCGAATTGCCCCTGATGCTCAGGTGCAGTGTTCTTTTCCTTGTTGTGGCAGAATGACCATATCTCGTCACACTGAATGCGCGTGCAGGGCAGATCGCGCATCACCGCGTCCTGATATGCGGAGCACGCGCCGCCGATGTCAACGAGCAACTTGGCGACGGTGTTCTTCGCAACGCCGGTGATGCGCACTGTGGCGCGAATCGAGTTGCCCTCGACAAGGGCACGGATCACTTCGGCTCGTCGCTCGGTGCTCAGTCGGTTCATGCCTCACCACCCGCCCGCGTAGAACGATCACTTCAATATGACCATTATACGTGAGCGGTTACGCATTGTCAAGCGTTTACGGCTTTGCAATGCCTAAAACGGTACGTCATCGAAGTCGTCTGCCGACACTGTTTCCTCGCGTTCCGGCTCTATCCTCCTCATTGGTCTTTGTGGTTTTGGCGGCTCTTGCGGCTGCTCTTCGTTGGGGAAGGCTAGGTCAAAGGGATCAGCCGGTTTTCGGAAGGGTACATCGAAGGGATCGTCCGACTCTTCCGGTTCATCCGCGTCGTCTCTGTTGTCGTCTCTGGTAATTGTGTCGCCAATCGTCGTTACAGATGCGGGCCACGACGCCAGTGCCCACATTCCCCTGCCAAGTTTCTTGAACCGTGTGTCGTTCGATAGATGAGCGCCAACCGTCTTTGCCTTATCCACCCCGTTAACCTGCACGCCACGGTTTTCCAGTTGATTACGTAGATCGGTGTAATGCAGCGGCCTTGCGGCCCCTCTAAGAATCTGAACCATCTCGTTTCGCAGGTTCTTGGCAGGTACGGCAGTCTCACCAGCGTCTATCTGCGCTTCTTCATGCAGTTGGGTGAGGTACTCGTGTGACACGCGCAAAGCATCAGCCTGCCTGTCAATGATTGAAAGTCGCGCCAAAAGGCTTTCACGTTCTTTGTCTAGCCGTGCAAGCGCCTCGTTTATGTCTCGCAAGGTTGTGCGTGAAACGGACATGATCGGTCTCCTTTACGTGGAACGTACCGTGAAATGCCACGCATCAGGGCTGTGTGGGGCGGCTTTATCTCTTGACATCATTCAGGACACCCCCTAGAATTAAGGGCAAATGGAGGCGAGGACGGGAGTTTGCACCCGTGCGGAGATGGGATAAGCATCTCTGTGGCTTGGCAGGCCACCCCGGTCGGCTTCTGCGGCACCTCGCCAAAGTTTCAACTGTGTCCTCATCGGTGTTTCGGCTCCAACCATGTCTTGGCAGGCGGGAAGGAACCGAGCACCGAGGACACGACCCCAGCATATACGAACACCCCGCACGTTGTCAAGGGCGGGGCGAACAATTGCCCACGTTAACGCAATTACCGAGAATTAATAAGAATTAACGTTCCAATATACCTTTCCAAGACGAACATACGTTCTATTGACTGGTAGTGGATACTGTATGTATGCCTAACCGCTCACGAATGCCTACCGACATCAATCAACTCGCCGCCAAGATCGTAGAAATGGCGACGAACGAAGGGCCGGAACCCGATGACGGGAAAGACCCGGCTGCGGTCGCGTTGGGTCGCAAGGGCGGTCTAAAGGGTGGTCACGCACGCGCCGCAAAGATGACGCCAGAGGAACGCAAGGCAAGCGCACAGAAGGCGGCGGCGGCGCGGTGGGGCAAGAAGGAAGAAAATGAATAGCATTATAGACATTCAAGCTCGTTTCGGTTATGAGCCGAATGAAAAGAAATACGTTGCTGACCACGGCGAGGACGCGAGCACAGTCAAGACGATGTGTTCTATATATCAACAACACATGCCGGACGTTGACATTGACGTGAATGTTTTCCCTGATGGCTCAGAGGCTATTATTGTATTAACAGGCACTGTCACGGCGGATGAAGCAGAGGCCTGTAAGGACGCCACCAAAGGATTCAAAAAGCCGAAAAGCGTTCAGATAACCAACAATATTAAACTTGTGCCTAGCAGATCAACCCCCGCCCCATCCATTTCAAACTGACCCACTACCCAAAAGTAACGATTGCACAAGGTAAGCATCCCCTCCCCTCTCCATCGCCAGCCGAACCTTATGCGTACTGTAGCCTGAGCGCGATGGAGAGAGGCCAGGGGTGAGGAAAATCCCCGCTACGCCAGCCGAATCTGACCGGGGAAACCGCTGAACCGCCCATCCAGTACCGAGACCCCGTCCTGATTGACGAAGGTGGCGATACTGATGATCCGCCGCTTTGCTTCGTCTTTTTCGGCGACGGTCACGGTGCAGGTGATCGTCTCCCCGACGAATACCGGCGCGCGGAACTGGAAGGTCATGTCCGTCGCCAGGAAGCCGAGCATGCCGCCGATGTGCGTCAGCATGCTCGCGGTGAGCAGGCCGGGGATAGTGCGCCGCCCGTACCAACTCTCCTGCGCGAAGGCCTCGTCAATGTGGTACGGATTGTAATCGCCCGTCACGCCGCAGAAGAGCGCAACATCGCCGTCCGTGAAGGTGCGCCGGAAGGTGAACGTCTGTCCCACGTCCAGCGCGGCGAACGCCTCGCGCAGTTGCTGCTTAAACTCCGGTGTCGCATCGGGCATTAGTACGCCTTCCTTAGCAAAAGCAGAAACCGCCTCGCGGCGGCTTCGCGCCCTGCCGCCGAAGCAACCGGGGGATAGACCGTTCGGTATAGCAGCAGCGGCACGTTCCCGCGATCAGTCTGCGTAGAGCATTTCGCGGATGGTGAGGACTTCCTGACGGAGTTGGCCGTTGCCCCGTTCGATCTCTTTCTCGATCTTATCGGTGCCGTGAATGACCGTCGTGTGGTCGCGGCCACCGAGTTCCGTGCCGATGTCCGCGAGCGAGCGATCTGTCTCGTGCCGGATGATGTACATCGCTACCTGCCGCGGCACGACAATGTCCTTGGAGCGCCCCCGGCCCCGCATCTCCTTCTCTGAGCAATTGTAGAATTTCGCCACCACTTCGACGATCCGCGCGGGCGTAATCAGGCGACGGCGGTTGTTCAGCGCCACATCATTGAGCGCCTGCGTTGCTACGTCCATCGTCACCGCGACGCCGTTCATCCGCGCCGTCATAACGATCCGGTTTAGCGCGCCCTCCAACTCGCGAACGTTCGACTGCACCTTATGCGCAATGTAGTCCACGACCTCAGTCGGCACATGCACGCCGGCTTCCTCGCCCCGTTGCCGGAGGATCGCCATGCGCGATTCGAGGTCCGGCGTCTGCACGTCGGTTGTCAGGCCGCCCTCGAAGCGAGAGCGCAGCCGGTCATCGAGCGTGACGATCACCTTCGGATGACGGTCGCTCGTCATCACGATCTGCTTGCCCGCCAGCACCAGCGCGTTGAAGGTGTGGAAGAATTCTTCCTGCGTGCTCTCCTTGCCGGCGATGAACTGAATATCGTCAATCAGGAGAATGTCAATTGTCCGGTAGCGGGTGCGAAATTCCTCGTTGCGGTTCTCGCGAATCGCATTGATCATTTCATTCGTGAAGGTCTCGGAGGAGACGTAAAGGACACGGCAACCGGGGGTATGCTCCATTGCATAGTGGCCAATGGCATGAAGGATGTGCGTCTTGCCAAGTCCTACACCGCCGTAGATGAAGAGCGGGTTATAGGAGTGACCGGGGGTATCGGCGACAGATTTTGCGCCCGCCGCCGCCATGCGGTTGAATCCGCTCACGATCAGATGATCGAAGGTATAGCGGGGATTGAGACCATGCGCGGGTGTTGGTGTGAGTTCCGGTTGCTGATATTCATGAAACATCGGCGCTTTCGGCGATGGCGCGATAGTCGGGATGTCGCTGCCCCGGTCGTCCGCACGCGTCTTACGGCCCGGCGGCGTATCCTCGTTCGCCGGGCGACCAAGGACAGTGAAGTCTACTTCCACCTCGTAACCGAGAATGCCGCGCAGCGAGCGGACAATCGGCCCGTGAAACCGCTTTTCCAGATGCTCGCGGACAAATGTATTCGGCGCCGCGACGGTCAGGCGGGCGGTGTCGGCATTGAAGTCCGCGATTTCCGTGCTGCGGAGGAACGTCTCATAGGAGCCGCGCGGTGTGCGCCCCTGCAAGTCTTCGAGCACCGCCTGCCACACTCTGCTCCCTTGCATGGGCTGCATCGTCGCCATCTCTGTTCACTCCCCGCCATAGTAGTGCCGAACCCGGTTCCCTCCACCGGATGTGCGGATTATACACAGTGAACGTACACATGTCGAGTGGGAGCGCGAAGTAGCGAGTAGCCAGTAACGAGAGATACGCTACCGAAAACTCCGCGTTACTCGCTCCTTGCTACTTCCCCGAAGGGATATGCACCTTGACTTTGCGTGTCCCACTCCCTATATTCAGAACACTTGTTCCAGTCTTCGGGGCGTTCCACGCCTTTCCGGCACGACGCTGCATGCCGACGCCACGTCGGCCTCGGCTGCTCGCTGTTCGCACGCATGAGGAGGAAACCCCTATGACCGTACTCGCTCTCGCCTTTCGTGGCCCACTCCCGCAGATCGTAGACGACGACGGTCAGCCGCCGAAAGCGCCCCTGCCGAAGTCCGATTCCGCATGGCCGCGTGCCATCCTGCATGCCGACCTCGATGCCTTCTTCGCCACTGCCGAGATCGCGCGCCGCCCTGAATTGGCGGGATTGCCAGTGATCGTCGGTGGGCGGAAGGGCGGTCGTGGTGTCGTTTGCGCCGCGTCGTATCCGGCGCGGGTTTACGGCGTCCGCTCCGGCATGTCCATCGCCGAGGCGGAGCGGCGCACCCCGCACGCCGTTTTACTGCCAGTAGATGGCGTGTATTACGGCGATCTCGCCCGCCGCTTCCGTGCCATCCTGATGACCTACACCCCGCTCGTCCAGATGACCGGGCCAGACGAGGCGGCGATTGATGTTACGGGGATGGAGCGCGTTAGCGGCCTCCCTGAACTGATCGCGCTCGACATTCGCCGTCGCGTGCGAGAGGAACTATCGCTGATCGTCTCTATCGGCCTCGCCACTGGACGGACGACGGCGAAGATCGCCGCGAAATCCGCCAAGCCGAACGGCTTCCGCGCCATCCCACCTGGCAGGGAAGCGGCCTTTCTCGCGCCGCTGCCCATCGCCGCCATGCCCGGTATTGGCCCGGCGACCGAACGCGCGCTACATGGGATCGCCGTTAGGACGCTCGGCGAACTGGCGCGGACGCCGGAGGTGCAATTGCGTGCCCTGCTCGGCGACCTTGGCCCTTCGCTCGCTCGTCACGCGCGTGGCGAGGATACCACGCCACTCGTCGTCGGCCATGTAATGAAGTCCGTCGGCCACGAACACACGCTCCGCGAGAACACCCAGGACCAAACGCTCTTACGGGCGACGCTTGCCATCCTTTGCGACGAGACGGCGACGGAACTCCGCGCGCATGGCCGCGCTGCGCGCGTCGTCGCATTGCGGCTGCGAGATGGCAGTTTCCGCTCAGTGGGGATGCAAACGACGATCTACCCCGCGACGGACGCCCAGCAGGTGCTGCTGGATGCGGCGTGGGGTTTGTTCGAGCCATGCCTTATACGCCTCGGCTATCGCCCGGTGCGGCTGATCGGCGTGCGCGCTGCCGGACTGGGCATGGGCGGCACGCAATTGACACTTCTGAGTGACCGCCCCGAACGGCTCTATCGCATCAATGCCGCGCTCGATGCCGTACGCGCCCGGTATGGTACCCACGCGATCCGCCCCGCACTCGCATTACTGGCCGGGGGCTGGCGCGACTCCTCCCAACCGGGTACCAGATGACGGAACGTGCACCGCACGCGGCCCAACCCTGGCATATGCGCGCGGATGAGGATGTCTGGGTGGGTCGGCTGGCGTGGGCAGCGCAGTCGGGCGACCGAGGCGCACGCGACGCTCTCTGGCTGACCGTTGGGCCGCGACTGGCGCGGATGGCCGACCGGACGGCGTGGGCCTTCCCGATGCTGGAACGCGATGACGCGGTGCAGGAGACGTTCCCGATCTTCGCCGCGCTTGTCGCAACCTGGCCGGGGCCGGAGGAGGCGGGGACGGGCTTCGCGACCTACCTGTTCGGCATGTTCCGCTGGCGGTTGCACTCGCTCCTCCGCGCGTACGAAAGACGACTACCCGCTACAACTGCCGACTTCGGTATCCAAACAGAACGGTTGGTCGCCGTGCCACGCGTGTACACGCCCGTCGCCTGGCACGAATACGGCGTGGATTTCCCGGCTTTCGTGGCGCGCCTCCCCAGCCACGAGCGCGAGATTTTCCTACTCCGCGTCCGTGAGGGGCTGGAAACCCGCGAGATCGCCGCCCGTCTCGGCCTGACGCCGCGCACCGTCTCGCGCCACTGGAACGTCACCCTGCGCCGCTTGCGCGCGCTCGTGCAGCGAGGAGAGAAAACGTAAAACGCGCCGAAAGTCAAAAGGAACAAGAGAATCGCAGCACGCCTCTTGGTACTTTGACCTGCTTCGTACACAGTTGCATTGGCAATCGGATGGTAGGACGAACAGGAAAGGTTATGGTAGCGTAGGCTTCAGTCTGTGGCCTTGTGGAAAGGCGCAGGCTGAAGCCTACGCTACTACGATGGTGAGGAGGGGAAAGCATGCGCGTGCTGGTAATGGGTTCCGGCGGGTTGGGCGGGTACTTCGGTGGCATGTTGGCGCATACGGGCCACGATGTGACGTTTGTCGCGCGCGGGGCGCATCTGGCGGCGATGCGCGAGCGCGGGTTGGAAGTGCGTACCGATGAGGAGACCTACCGATTTTCCTCCGTCAATGCAGTCGGCGCGCCGGAGGAGACGACGGGCGAATTCGATCTCATCCTCTTCACCGTCAAGGGATACGATGCTGAGACCGCCGCGACCGCCTTGCGTCCTGTCATCGGCCCTGAGACAGCGGTGCTGACGGTACTCAATGGCGTGGACAGCGCGGAGCAACTGGCCGCCATCCTTGGCCCGGAGCATGTGCTGGCCGGGACAACCTTTATTCGCTCGACGCTTGCTGAACCGGGCGTGATCGAGCAGATGGGTACGCTGCGCCGCGTCGTCTTCGGGGAGTTCTCCGGCGGCGTGACGCCACGCGTGGCGCGGGTCGCGGAGGCTTTGCGCGCGGCGGGTGTGGAGACGGAGATCGCCGAAGATGCGCGCGTCGCCGTCTGGCAGAAATTCGTCATGCAAGCGCCGCACGCGACGATGACGAGCGTTTGCCAGATGCCCTGCGGCCCAATCCGCGAGACGCCGGAGGGTGATGCGCTCTACCGGGCGCTGATCGCGGAGTGCATCACTGTTGGGCGGGCGAGTGGTGTCGCGTTGCCGGATAATGCCGAGGAGACGGCGCTGGGCGTCATCTGGAAATTCCTTTACGAGCAAAAGACCTCGATGTCCATTGACTACGAGCGTGGCAACCGCGTCGAGTTGGAGCAACTGACGGGCGCCGTCGTCCGGCGCGGCGCGGCGCTCGGCGTCCCGACTCCAACCTTCACGATCCTCTACGGCGTCCTGAAAGTCCGCGCGATTGCCAGCGGTGGTCTCGCATAGGCCCAAGTGCTGATGACGGTATACTGAACGCGGCAGACTGGTAGGAAGGAGTACGCGATGGCGACACGCATCGAAGCGACAATCGAAGACCTCTACAATGCGCCACGGGACAACGGCACCTATGAACTCGTCAACGGAGAGTTGGTGCATATGTCACCCACCGGATTCGCTCCCAGTCGTGTCGCGGGCCAGATTTATCGCCTCCTCGCGGCATATGAGGAAGTGATGGGTTCCGGCTATGCCTTGAGCGATAACACGGGGTACGTCGTCAATCTGCCGCGTCGCAAATCCTTCAGCCCGGACGCATCGTACGCCTTGCACGCCCCAGACGATCGGATGCGCTTTATTGAGGGCGCGCCCATCTTCGCTGCCGAGGTGCGGTCGGAATACGACTACAGCCCGGCTGCTGACCGCGCCTATGCCACGAAACGGCGCGATTACTTTGCGGCGGGCACACTCGTCGTCTGGGATGTGGACCCCATGAACAAGACAATCGCCTCTTACCGCGCAGACCAACCGGATGCCCCGACGCACTTCGCCATGGGCGACACGGCGAATGCGGAACCGGCATTGCCCGGTTGGCACGTCATGGTACGCGCGATCTTCAAGACATGATCCCCCTTCGGCACGCAAGAAGTCTCTGCGCCGGATCAGCCATCCCTAATGCCGATGCCGACTGGCTCCAGGCGATCCGCCGATAGCGTCCCTACCTCATAGAGGCGGCGGAGCGTCGGGCGCAGGGCGCTGATCAGCAGCACGAGAAAGACGAAGAGCACGGCGGGCAATCCCAGCACGGGCGACGCGCCGAAGCGGCCAGCGAGGTAGCCGTTCGCAAGGTTGCCGAAGGACATGATGCCGCCCGCGCTCATGATGAAAATGCCCGTCACGCGGCCCCGCAGTGCATCCGGCACCGTTTCCTGTACAAGCGTGATGGCGAGTGTCATGAAAAGTGCCTGCGACGCGCCGACCGTGACCATCGTTAGCATTGCCAGCGTCCATACCCCCGTGATGGACATCAGCATCGTTGCGATCCCGCTCGCCACCGCGCTGATGAAGAGCAGCATGCCGCGCATCGTTGGCGACCGGATGCCCGCGAGAAAGAGCGTCGCGGCGATCGCGCCCAGGCCAATTGCCGCGACGAGCGAGGAATAGATCGCCCCTTCGCCGCGCAGATTTTGCTTTGCGAAGAGTGGCAGCGTCGAGTCGAATGCCATCGTCAGCGAGCAATGGAGGACGACGACGCCGAGCAGGAGCGCGACGATCACCCGCTGTCGAACATACCGCCCGCCTTCGCGGATCTGCTCGCCGACACTGACGATAACTAGATTCGCCCTCGGCATGCGTGGCACCCGCAGGATAAAGAAGAGCGCGGGCAGATACAGGATGGCAATGATGAGAAAAGCGAGGCCCGCGCCGCGCGTCGCGAGTACCGGCGCCATCAGAGCGGGGCCGACGAAGCGCGAGCCGAGCGTGCCGAGGCCATTCAGTGAATAGGTGTTCAAGAGTTCTTCGGGCGGGACGAGATTCGGCAGCACGGTCTGCACCGTCGGCAGTTCGACTGCCCGCGCGATGCCGGAAAGGAAGACGAGCGGCACGAGTTCCACGAATGGCATCGTCCCGGCTATCGTCTGTACGCCGAGGACGAGCGCGACGATCCCCTGCACGATCTGCGCGCCAATGACGAGCGTCCGCCGATCCATCCGATCCGCTAGCAGCCCACCGACAGGCGTCACGAGCAGCAGCGGGAGCATCGTCGCGAAGGTGACGATGCCGACCGCGCCGCTACCATTCAGTTGGAAGGCGAGCCAGCCCGCCGAGACGAGGAACGCCGCCTGCGCGATGCTGGCAATCGTCGCGCCGAACCAGAACGTCCGGCTCACCGGATATTTCAGCGATGAGAGCAGATTGAGACGCTCTCGCTCCCGTTGTGTACTGACCGCCACGCAAGTACCGCCCTTCGCTCGTTCTTCCGCAACCCCGCGTGCGATCCGTCCGAGCATTGTACCGCATCGCGCCTTATCCGCCGGATCGCCATCCCGCCATCACTGCTCCTCGCGCAGGTTTCTTGTTGAAAATCAGATACCTGATACTACTCGCTATCAGAGGATTGACAGTGCATCGGAAAGTCGTAGAATGCCGATAGATCTCTTTCGCCAGTATCTTCGTTCTCCATCGCGGTTCTGTAATCAGATGAGGCAGCCGTGTGTCACCACGATGCGAAAGGAGGGTTACACAACGACTTTGGGGTCATTCGTCTTCAGAAGAAGGAGAGGGGAAATGATGAGTAACGGATCGGTCCGTACTCCCGTTCGGTACCGACATGGTTCACGAATCGTGGTCACGATAGCGACGGTTCTCGCAGTATGTATGTCGCTCGGCAGTGTCGCGGCGCAGACGCCGCCCGGTCCTCCGTCCGGTGGCCCGCCCGGTGGTGGGCCAGGTGGGCCGCCGCCCCCGCCATCCGCCAACGTCTCGGTCTTCGCGACGGGCTTGCAAGGGCCGCGTGGGCTGCGCTTCGGCGCGGACGGCTCCCTCTATGTTGCTGAGGCGGGCATGGGTGGTACGACCTCGACAATCGGGATGTGTGATCAAGTCCCGGAAGTCGGCCCCTATACCGGTGGGAAGACCGCGCGCATCTCGAAAATTGACGCCAGCGGCAAGGTAACGACGGTCGCCCAAGGACTGCCATCCGCGCGGGACGGAATGGGCGCACAGAGTTCCGTGAGTGGCGTCGCCGATATCGAGTTCATCGGCGGGACACTATACGCGCTCGTCGCGGGCGGTGGCTGCTCGCACGGCAATCCCGATTTTCCGAATAGCGTTCTGAAGGTCAACGCAGACGGCTCCACGACGCGCATCACGGACCTCAGCGCCTACGTGAAGGCCCATCCCGTTGCCAAGCCCGATGTGGAAGACTTCGAACCGGACGGTGATTTCTACAGCATGACCCAAGCCGGCGGCAATCTCTACGTCGTCGAGGCAAACCACGGCGAGCTGATTAAGGTCACGCCGGACGGCACGGCGAGCCGCGTAATTGACTTCTCCGCCAGCCAGGGGCACATCGTTCCCACCGTCGTCGCCTACCGCGATGGCAACTTCTCCGTAAGCAACCTGGACACATTCCCCGTCACGGGCAAGTCCAAGGTCTTCAAAGTCACACCTGGTGGCGACATCAGCGTCATCACGAACGGCCTCTCCGCCGTTCTCGGGCTTGCCTATGATAGCCAGGGCCATCTCTATGCACTACAGATGAGCACTGTGCCGAACTCCGGCCCGGTACCGGGATCGGGAAATATCGTGCGGATGACGGCATCGGGCACATGGGAAATCGTTGCCAGCGGCCTCTTTTTCCCGACGGGGATGACGTTCGGCCCCGATGGCATGTTGTATGTCTCCAATATGGGCTTCGGCCCGCCGACGGGGCAGATTGTGCGCGTGAACGTCAATGCCGCTCCCACCGTCGCGCCGAGCGCTCCGGCGCCCGCCCCAGCGCCCGTGTCCACTGTCGCGCCCCCGCCGGTGACCGCACTGCCGTCCGCGCCGCCGAAAACGGGCGCCGGTAGTCAGGCGCTCTTCATCCATCGTCTGGGTAATGGCTAACCGACACAGACTGAATCGCGGGGCAGTCAACGTGGGAGCGGCGCGCGGCCGCTCCCACGTCTTTTTGTGGAGATAATACGCTTGCATCTTCCTCCGTGGCGGGCTATCGTTCGCGCAACGATGATCGGATTGCGAATGCGATGTAAGGAGGGGCGGATGGCCACGCAGGCAGCGACGACACCGGCGGATTTGGATGAACTTTGGCGCCCGTTCACGCAGCACGCGCTCCGGCAGCCGCCGCTCGTGATGGTCGAGGGGCACGGAAGCACCGTTGTGGACGAATCCGGCAAGGAATATATTGACGCAATGGCCGGCCTCTGGTGCGTCAACGTCGGATTCGGGCAAGAGCGACTCGTCGAGGCGGCGGCGCGGCAGATGCGCCAACTGCCGTACACGCCCCTTTCCCGCCCTGCGCGTCCCTCGCTCGAACTGGCGCATCGCCTCGCCGGAGTGCTGCCCGGTACGGTCAATCATGTTGTCTTCGTTAACAGCGGCTCGGAGGCGGTCGAGACGGCGCTGAAGATCGCCCGCCAGTACGTGCAGCAAAAATATCCGCACCAGAACCGGACAAAGATCATCGCCCGCTACCGCGGCTACCACGGCTGGACGATGGGCGCTCTCAGTGCGACCGGCCAGTACGCGCGCAAGACACGCTTCGAGCCGCTGCTCCCCGGCTTCATCCATGTCCGCCCGCCGGACACTTTCCGCCTCTTCGCTGGGATGACGCCGAGCGCGGCGGCGCATCTGCTGGCGGAAGAATTGGAGCAGGTGATCGAGTTCGAGGGGCCGGAGAGCATCGCCGCTTTTATCGGCGAGCCGGTGATCGGTGGTGGCGGCGTGATTGTCCCACCGGATGAATACTGGCCGCTCATCCGGCAGATCTGCGACAAACATGGCATCCTGCTCATCCAGGACGAAGTGATCACCGGTTTCGGCCGCACCGGCACGATGTTTGGCTGCCAGAACTGGGACATCGTGCCGGACATCATAACGATGGCGAAGGGAATTTCGAGCGCGTACATCCCCCTCGCCGCCACCGCCGTCACTGACGAAGTCTTCGAGGCATTCCTTGGCGACGCGAAGGATAACGTGCAGTTCAACCAGTTGAGCACTTATGGCGGCCATCCGGTCGCCTGCGCGGTGGGTCTGGAGAATCTGGCGATCATCGAGGAAGACGGACTGGTCGCGAACGCGGCGGCGATGGGCGACCGGTTGCGCGCCGGGCTGCGCGCTGTGCAAGGGCGGCGCGACATCGTTGGAGAAGTGCGGGGCAAGGGGCTGCTCGTCGGTGTCGAACTCGCCCAGCCCGGTACGACGGAGCCGCTCCCCGCCGAGCAAGTCAACCGGGTGATCGCCGCGGCGCAGAAGCGCGGTGTGCTCGTCGGCAAGAACAGTGCGACAGTGCCGCGCCTCGAATGCGTTATTACCCTCTCGCCACCGCTCGTCATCACCGCGCCGGAGATTGACCGCATTATCGAAGTCCTCGACGCCGCGCTCGGCGAGATCGGGTAAGGGAACCTCACCCCCCCGGCCCCCTCTCCTTTGCCTGCCCGCAAAGGAGAGGGGGAGAAATGCAGAATATATGGGACGTTGAGGGAACGCCACGGCACTTCATACACTTCATATAGGTCTCCTCCCCTCTCCTTCGCTGAACAAACCTGATACTTTCCCCGATCTCGGGGCGAAGGAGAGGGGCCGGGGGTGAGGTTGGCCGAGAACGCATACACCCTGTCCCGTTTACCTCCCTGTTTCCTTGCGGCTGCGCCCATGTATGCCTTGCTATCAATATGCTCGCGTATTGACAGTCGGTTGGTCGCTCACTACAATCATTTATGTTATACAATGTTCAGGGGATGAAAAAGGATAAAGCAACTGTCTTGACTGTCAAGTAGTCGACGGCGACGATTGCCAAGGAGTGTGATGGGCGAGCAGCGCGTTGAGAATCGTCAGCAACTTGCGCATGCAGGCGG
>JAABUZ0100004446.1_pt1 | contig 19337 bp, 17 predicted proteins | sample 5562091 | NCBI WGS metagenome assembly JAABUZ01 (sample SAMN12813069, study PRJNA571459) | rock metagenome | isolation source: Antarctica rocks | place: Antarctica: Victoria Land, Linnaeus Terrace sud | collected 2015-12-21 | reverse complement strand
ACTTCCTGCTCAGGCGGCGGGCGGTGAAGAGGTGGCCCAGGTAGAGCGCCGCTATCATATAGGTCGGCAGCATGATATGCACCGCCAGCCAGGGCATCTTCTCGCCCGCGAAGGTGTAGAGGCCCCAAGTGGTGACCGTTCACCACAAGAGGAAGTTGACGAGGGGCGCGCGCGGGCGCGAGAGCAGCAGGGTCACGCCGCTGCCGATCATCAGGAGGGCTAGCAGGTCGTAGAGGATCTTGGGCAGCGTGGGGCCGAGGAAGAGGGTCAGCAGGGTGAAGACCACAAAGAGGCCGCCGCTGAGCAGCGCCAGGGGGGTGCGGCGGTGCAGGAAGTAGTAGACCAGGCCGGCGGCGCCGAAGACGACGCCGACCTGCTCGTAGAGGAGGATGACCAGGAAGTAGTAGTACCAGGGTTGGGCGCCGCGGGCCTCGCCCTGCTGCAGGAACCAGTACTGGACGCCGCCGAAGAAGCCGTCGGTGCTGTACTTGACGGTGGCGCCGGTGTGCAGGGTGGTCGTGGCGTTGGGGTTGGCGAAGGGGATGAAGCCCCACTGCACGGGGTCGCCGACGGGCCAGAAGAGGACGACGGTGATGGCGGCGACGATGCCCAGGCAGGCGAGCCAGGCCAGGGCGGGCACGCTGCGGAACGCGCCGATGACGGAGGGCAGGTTGGCGCGGCTGAAGTCGCCGAGGGCCTGGACGAGGGGATGCGCGGGCGGTCGGGCTGGCTGTTGCGCCTGAGATTGACCGCGCTGGCCGCGCGCATCCTGGCGAGTCGGGGAGGCGCGCGTGGAGCGGGCGGAGCGGGCGGAGCGGGCGGAGCGGGCGGAGCGGGAGGGGGCCAGGAACTGGTAGGCGTAACCGGCGACGACGACGAGGGTCAGGAAGCCGAGCAGGGTGGGCAACAGAACGAAGAAGGTGCTCTCCTTGGTGGCCCAGCAAAGGGCGAAGCCGGCGGCGGTCATATAGAGCCAGCGGTGGCCGTTGGGGCGGCCGCGGGCGTCGAGCCAGCGCAGGAAGCCGATGAAGAAGACGGCGGTGAAGAGGGCGAAGTAGATATCCTCGCGGGTGAAGCGCGAGTAGTAGAGGAAGGCGGGAGAGAAGGCCAGCAGGGCGGAGAGGATCAGCGCGCAGACGCGCCCGAACTGCCGTCGCAACAGGAAGGGGAGGGCGATCAAGACCGTGCCGCAGACGGCGGCGTTGAGGCGCGCGGCCCCCTCGCCGGGTCCGAAGATCAGGTACATCAGGGCGTTGCCATGGAACTGATACGGCCCGTGCATCATGGGATCGTAGTGATACTCCGGATTAGAGGCGAGATTCGTGCCGGTCAGCCGCTCCCACAGGTACCACGAGTAGGTCGCGTGTAGGCTCTCGTCGTGGTGCAGGGCGCGCGAGCCCAGATCCCAGAAGCGCATCAGGGCGCCGGCGAGGACGATGACACCGTAGAGTCCCCACTCAAGCCGCGCGGGGCGCACATCCACGACCTCGCCGGATAGCGATGGTATGCTCATACCCTCATCGCGCGGCGGCTCCTCTATTGGCGCGGGCACGGCAGGCGCCATGTCCGTGGTCGGGCGCGATCGGCGCGGCGGCGAGGCCGCGATCGTCTTTGATTGAGATACGGACAGGGCTGGCGCCATATGTGTCGTACTCCTACAGGTTACTCAGGTTATTCCGCTCCATCGTCATCGAACGAACAGACGGTGCTGGCCACGTATTCAGCGTGTGACCGATAGTCGCAGGGGCTGTGAATCGTCGCTAATACGCCGACGTGACATTGGCTTGCTGACCCAAGTCGCCTGGCCAAGAACGACGACTAAGGTTGTGTGGGGTGGCTTGTTGAGACACTTTAGTGTCCGTTGTATGCCATACGACCGCAGTCGCAGTCTCCACGTTGATCAGGAGGTCGGTGACGGCGAGTACACCAGCGCTGGCGTAGAGACGGGTGTCGCCGTCGTGGCGGGCCGACGCGTCACTCTGTTCGCCGGTGCGGGCGAGCGCGATGGCCCGCTCACCAGTGTGCTGGACGCCCCACTCGCCAGCGTGCTGGTGGCAAGAGACGGTTGCGCGAGGATAGCGATAGTTGTTGCGGTATGCCTCGCGCTCAGGCTGGCGGCCGCGGTGCTGGTCAGGGGCGACGACAGCGGTCGGCCCCGGTCAACACTGGCATGGCCGCGCAGAGCGGCGAGCGTTCCACCCAGGAAGATGACCGCGGCCAGCAGGGCGACGGCGGCCAGGGCGCGATGGCGGCGGACCCAGACGGGCAACGCCCGGCCGTCGTTGTCCCAGGCCGCCATCTGGCGGTTCCGCGCGCTTGCGCGGTCGTGCAGCAGACAGGCAATGGCCCTGTCGCGGTCCGCGTCCAACCGGGATGCCGCGCACACCCGATCGAGGTCGGCCACCAGGCGTCGGCGCTCGGGAGCGGCGTGCGGCCCGAGGAGGTCGGGGTAGTGGTCATCAACGGCGCCCATAGTATCGCTCCTGTAAGGTCTGGATCGTCCGAAAGAGTTTTTTCTGCGTGGCAGCATCTGTCTTTCCGATGACCGCCGCGATCTCGGCGATGGTGAGGCGTCCGGTGCAGCGCAACATCAGCAGCTCGCGCGTCTCCCCTTCGAGCGCCCGCAGCAACGTCTGCAGCCGGGCCATATCCTCCTGCCGAACACAGCTCCCGGCCGTTGCACATCAAGACAGACACTTACTACAACGATGGAGCGGCAAGAATCAGACACGCTGTTCCATGGGACGCGCCTGCCGCCACGCGCCAGTGCTCCATTTGGGCTATTGCTTGTCCCTACCCATTGGCTGATAGTGGCGCAAGATCGTGAGATCGTGCCCGCACCGTACCGGATGGAGTTGGTGTCATGGGAGCAACCGCGCGCGATAGGCGCTATAGATGTCTACAACGATGGCCGGAGTGGCCGGCGATACCGCCGTGCCGCGGCGTGGGACGCGGCCAGGCCATGGTCGAGTTCGCGCTGGTCAGCCCCCTCTTCTTTTTCCTGCTCTTCGGGCTGATCGAATGCGGCATCTTCTCGGCGCAGCGCTCCTCCTTCACCTTCGCCGTGCGCAGCGCGACGCGCATCGGCTCGATCCACGCCCACGAGACGGATGCCAACAGCCAGATCTGCGCCGCGCTGATCAGTTCGCTCAAGAGCGCCAGCGCCAACCCCGCCGACCTCGGTCAGGTGACGATCTTCCGCGCCGACGACGGCGCCGGCGGCATGGACACGACCCTGGCCGACAACCCGAACGCGCACGATGTGGGGACATGCGCAGCGGACGGGAAGTGGTCGTATCTCAACGGTATCGTGCCGTCCTGTCCCCCAACCCCTGGCAACGCCTCGTGGCCGTACTGCGCGCGCAACGTGATCGACCCGCCTGACCCGCTGGGGGTCTCGGCGACTTACCATTTCCACTACGTCCTGCCCATCTTCGGGGGCGGAGTGACTATCCGGGAGACCAGTATCCTGCGCATCGAGCCACAATGCGCCCCCGGATCGACGGCGGCGACATGCTAGCTGAGGAGCGATTGAGGATTCCACGCGGGCCGCACCCACCTGGACGAGGATCGTGGCAGCAAAACGGGCGAAGAGACAAGAGGAGCGAGAGGATAGCGCGATGACATGGCATATGTCTTTGGGGATCATCCGCGGGCGGCGGGCGCGCCGGACGGTCGGCCGCGGCCAGGTCGCGGTCATCCTGGCCCTCGCCCTGATCGTCTTGCTGGCCGGCATCTGCCTGGGCATCGACAGCTCGCGCGTCTTCGTGGAGGGGACGCGCCTGCAGCGCGCGGCCGATGAGGCAGCCCTCTCCGCCGCGGTGGCGGCGGGCACGGGCGGCCAGACGGAAGCCGCGGCGGCCGCACAGGATATGGTCGCGCGCAACCTGCAGTTGCCGGCCAACGACCAGCCCACCGTCACCACCTCGCTCGACGCCTCGGGGGCTGAGCAGGTGACCGTGGACGTGCGCGAGCCGGGCTTCCCGCTGCTGCTCGGGTCGATCCTGGGCTTCCGCTCCGTCTCGCTGGCCCGCCACTCCACGGCGCAGTACAGTCCTTCCGTGCCCATGGAGAACCCTAGCAGCACCCTGGGCGACCCCAACGCCCTCATCAACACATACGGGCTGATGCCCGACGGAGCAGGCGGGACGATAACCGGCACCGCCCCATTGTCTCAGGGCATGGAGCTATCCATCAACGGGCCGGACCAATTTACCAAGACGGGCGACCCCTACTCGCCCATCGACGTACTGTCCGATCCTCCGTTCTTGGCGCCCAACCCTCCTAATTTGCCGTTCACGACAACTACCCCTTTGATCCCTAATCCCTGGCGTGACCCAACCTCTCCGGTCGCTTCGACAAATCCATACACCCCCGCCATCCGCTCGTTCAACGGTTACGACTACAAAGTCACCATTCCCACGTCCACGGTCTCCATCTCCGACGACACATATATTCAGGTGTACGACGCCGGGATGTGCGCGTCAGACCACTACAAGGACAATACATATTACTTGAACTATGGTCTGCCGGCTACGAATGATCGGTCGGCTCTCTCCGCGGATGCGACGGGTCCGGCCGCGGATTATAGTCGCCTGGAACCCGCACAGGCGCCATTCAATGACGTCACATACTATAGCTTGACCTACGTTGATGCCAACGGCAATCGAGTCCACCTCGATAGCGATCCACAGCATGGAAGCCTGGTCTCGCCCAGTGGCAGCGGGCAGGCGGCTCCTTTCAATGACCCCACCCAATACAGTTCTCTGTACGCGAGCAGCGCAATCACGAATATCATGATTGCACCCCGCCCAGGAGTGGCGGGGATATCCTGCGGCAAGCCTAATGAGAGTTATGGCGGCAACATATATTCGAGCTCAAGCGCGGCATATACCGTACCCGATCCCTACACGGACCAGTGGTACACGCTGGCCAAGGTCGCGACCGTGCCCGGCCGCAGTTACATCGTCAACGTCAACACCTGCCTCGATCCGATGCATCGCACGGCGCCGGTGGTCAACGGGTACCAAAGTTGTGAGGGCGATCAGGTCAACAACTTCGCCTTGCGTGCCATCACCATGCCACGAACGAGCGAGTCGACCTCCTGTCCTCCACCAGGCGGCGACAGAAACTGCGATCCAATCCCCTTATCGAGCGCGATCGGCAGCCAGCCGCAGCCCGAGGTCGGCGGGGTCGGACGTGTCTCCCTCTACGTCAAGGCGCCGGGCAAGACGCTGATCTACCTGGCCAAGGTCGCGCCGAAGTACAAGGGCAAGTGGCTTGTCGTCAAGATGTTCAATCCCGGCAACCTTGCCGGCGGCAGCAGCATCCAGATCGTGCGGCCCGACGGCTCCTACGCGCCGTTCGAATGGTTCACTCAGACGCTCGATAGCAGCGGCAACATCATCCGGTTGCCGGGACATCCCGACCGCAGCACGACGATGCAGAACAACGGCAGCACCTCTCTCATCACCTCGTTCCCGGCGCATGGCATCGACTTTTCCACGGCCACGCCGACGCCTGTCCCACCCAGTCCCACGCCGACGCCTGTCCCACCCAGTCCCACGCCGACGCCTGTCCCACCCAGTCCCACGCCCATCCCGCCCACGGCGACGGCCACATGGACGCCCGGTCCGACCAGCACGTCGACGCAGACTCCCACCCCTGCACCAACGTCCACCAATACGACCACGCCGACAAACACAAGCACCTCGACCAGTACGCCGATTCCCCCGACGAGCACCAACACGAGCACCTCGACCAACACGCCGATCCCTCCGACGAGCACCAACACGCCGACCAACACGGCCACGACACCACCTGGAACGCGGACGGCGGCGGCGCAGCAGACGGCGACCCAGGCCGCGATACCAACGGCGACGAACACGCCTGTCCCGCCGACGCCCACGAATACCAATACGCCGACATCCACGGTGACGCCCACGAATACCAATACGCCGACATCCACGGTGACGCCCACGAATACCAATACGCCGACATCCACGGTGACGCCCACGAGCACCAACACGCCGACGATCACGCCGACGCCGACGATCACGCCGGTTCCGCCCACGGCGACGAATACGCCGACGCCCGCGCCGACGAGCACGCCGACTCGAACATTCACCCCGGCGCCCACGGCGACAAACACGCCAACCCCGGTCCCACCAACCTTCACGCCGACGCCAACCAACACCCCCATACCAGTAGAAGTGGGTTTGCTTCTGCCGCCGCCCATGCCAATTATGGCGGCTGCACCTCCGCAGCTCACACATGGGCCGACGATGCGAGTCGCGGCATTGCACCTCACGCGAGCCGGCGGGTCCATGATGCCCGCCGGTATGCTCGCAGCGCCCACGAGCACGGATGTCCCTTGCGTGGCAGGCGGGAACTGCGCGGACATAGGCTACCCGGTCCCGACCCCCACGGGCAACCAATCGTATGACGACACCTCGTCGACCTACAGCGTGAGCGGTCCGGGTCCCGATATTGGGGTCACGACCGGTGGAGGATCTACCGATAGCTTCCACTACGTCTGGCAAACGATGCAGGGCGACGGCAGCATGACCGCTACTGTGATTTGGCCGTCGACTACCAGCCCGAATCAGTCGGCTAAAGCGGGACTTATGCTGCGCACCAGTACGGCCGCTGGCGCCTCCAACCTGTTCGTTGCCGTGACGCCGAACTACCAGGTCGGCGTGCAGTACCGTTCACAGGACAGCGGTATGACAACCATCACCGGTACAAATGGGCCGGCGTCCTACACGACTTACGCAGGAGTGCTAACCCTACGGATCAGCAGGTCGAATGGCGCACTGATGGTGTACGAATCGACCGATAATGGTCAGACGTGGCCGACCTCGGTTGGGCCATTCACGTTCCTTACCGGCCCGTTGCTGGCGGGCATGGCCGTCACCTCGGGGGGCATCAACAGTCTTGCCACAGCGCAGTTTAGCAACGTGACCGGCGCGGGCCTGCTCGGAGCCAACTACCCCATCTACTCCAGCCCCCCCGTCGATAGCAGCAACAAGCCGGTCTGTCCGTCGCCCGATCAGTCGGCCGCCCTTGGTATCTCGCCCCCCCACTCGGCGGCGTACGGCCAGACGGTGGCCGAGGACAATCCGTTCGACCCCCTGCACGCCAATCCGAGTTGCCCTACCCTGTCCGACTACGCGCCCTCGTATCTGACGCCGACGCCAGCCGCCATCCCATCGGGACAACTTGCGCCGTGGATTGCGGAGCAGGCACAGGCACAGGCGACGGCGACCGCCGCCGGTACTCCCAGTGCTGGGAGCGCACCAGTGACCTACGAGAATTACAATCTCTGCTGGCAGGGACAGGCGGACTGCGTCAGCCATCCCAATTACCGGCCCTATAACGGCCGCTGGGTCTACCTGTTTACCAAGATCCCGGACACCTATGACCTCAATACGCCGTCCTACGGGTACCCCAACAATCCTAACCCCGGCTTCTGGTACGTGCAGTACACCAACCAGGGGACGGGCAACATCACCAACCGCACCACCTGGGAGGTGTCCGTGGTCGATACCCCGCCGCACCTCACGCAGTAAGCCGGTTGGCAGTTGCCAGTTGCCAGTTGCCAGTTGCCAGTTGGGCATCGTACGCACGGGGAAACGCGATTCCCCGATGGTCGATAGGGTCGTAGCCGTCCAAGGCCGCGCGGATCACGCGAGAAAAGGGGAGTCATGATGCGCCAGCATATGCACCGAGTCGCTCGGCGTTGGGAGCGCGAGCGGGGGCAGTCGATGGTCGAGTTTGCCCTCGTCGTTCCGCTGCTCGTGCTGCTGCTGCTGGCCGTGATCGACATCGGGCAACTGCTGTCGTCGCAGGACAGCGTGATGTACGCGTCGCGCCAGGGTGCGCGCCTGATGGGCGCCTACGGGTCGGCGCCGCCCCCTGGCAGCAGCGCGACGAATCCCGACATGCTGATCCTGAATACGATCACCGAGACCCTGCGCGGGGACAACATGAGCCTCAACAACCTGCAGCGGGTCACCCTATACAAAGACGACGGCTCGACCCCCGTCCAGGCCTGCGTCTACACGTTCAACAACGGGATGGCGTCGCCCGACCCGAACGCGGCGCCCGCGGCAGATGGGTCGTTGCCGTGTGGCAGCTACGGGTACCCGCGGCGAAACAACGGCGACCACATCGGCGTCTCCATCACCTACCACTACACGGGGCTGACCTCGTTCTATGCCGGGGGAGCCACGTTCGCCGATACGACGCGCACGCAGATCAACCCGCAAACGGGTACCGGGTACGACATCCCAACCCCCGCCCCGCCTCCCACCCTTGCGCCAGCCAACTCCGCGATGTCCTCGTCGTCCACGACCGGCACGACCGCCGCATCCGCGACCGGCACGACCGCCGCATCCGCGACCGGCACGACCGCCGCATCCGCGACCGGCACGACCGCCGCATCCGCGACCGGCACGTCGACGTCGACTACCGCGTCTGTCGCGGCCACGACCACCGGCACACCTGGTCCCGTCACCCTGACGGCGACGAGCACGCCTGGCTCAGCCACGGCTACGGCTACCAACACGTCAACCGCAACCACGACTACGGCCACCAGCACACCGACCGTGGCCACGACCACCAGTACCTCGACCAGCACGGCCGTCCCATCGGCCACCAACACGTTGACCGGGGCCACCACGGCAACCGGTACCACGACCCCTGGCGCGATCAGTTCGCCCACGGCGACGACGACAGCCACAGGGACCGCTGCGCCGGCCACGACAACTGTTTCACCGGGGACCACGACTACCCAAACCGCCCCACCGGCCTCATCGACCGTGAGCGCGACGGCCACGACGCCGGCAGCCACGGCCACGGCGACGCGGACTAATACACCCACTACTATTCCGACCGGCACGCCCGCGCCGTCCGCGACCAGCACGCCCGTGTCGCCTACGGCGACGGCAACGGCCACGCGGACGAACACGCCTACTACTACCCCGACCAACACGCCCGTCCCGCCCACGGCCACCAATACCCCGACCAGGACGCCCGTCCCGCCCACGGCCACCAACACCCCGACCAACACGCCTGTGCCGCCGACGCCGACCCCCAGGCTGATCCTGGCGATCAACTCGGGTAGCGCTGCTTCAGGATCGTTCGTGGCGGATACCGGCGCGACCCCCACCCCTGCATCTGCATACACTGTCAGCGGCGGCTCTACCTACAACAACTCCAACAACAACTCCAACAACAACTCCAACACGATAGACACCAGCGGCGTAGCCAACCCGGCGCCACAAGCCGTCTACCAGAGCGAGCGGTACGGCAATAGTTTCACCTACGCCATCAACAACTTGAACGCGGGCGCCACGTACACGGTGCGGCTGCACTTCGCCGAGATCTACTGGAGCAAAGCAGGCAGCCGCGTTTTCAACGTCAGCATCAATGGGACTCCGGCCTTGACCAATTTTGACATCTACGTCTCGGCGGGCGGGGCCAATAAAGCGATCGTCAAATCGTTCACGACCACGGCCAACAGTAGCGGTAACATCACGATCAGTTACAGCACGGTGACCGACAATGCCAAGAGCAGCGGCATCGAGATCTTGGGATGATCGTGTGCCTAACAGTCTGTCGGAGAGAACGAGAGAGTGGGTCGCATGGCCCCGTCGCGTGGCCCGCGTCACGCCTCACCGTGGTCGCTGTGCGGCGGGATCGCGGGTGGGGCCGAGAATGGCCTGCGGGAGGTAGTCGCACGGGAGGATGGCCGCCCGCGATGAAGCGGAAGGACACCGTCTCGTACGTCGCTCGCTCGATCTTGCGCGAACTGAACACGCCTGGGCGTACGAAATGCGCCCCTGGTCCGGTCTGGCCGTCGTACGTCGACAACGACATGCCCCGGATTTGGCGGAGGACACGCGCGTCCGCGCCGGAGAAATGTGCTATACTTACTCTGTCAAGGTAAGGGAGCGTAGCTCAACTGGCAGAGCAAGTGACTCTTAATCACTAGGTTCAGGGTTCGATTCCCTGCGCTCTCACTCCCCTTTCCCGTGTGAAATCGGCCCCTACCTGGCTCCATAGGAGTCAAGTAGGGGCTGAGGCGCACAACAGGCGCACAACAGGCGCACAAGCGATTCTCACCCCTCTCCTGTGGCCGCTTCCGTTCCGACAGCCTGATCGAAGATGTCGGCAGCCTGTTGCTGCATTTGCGGCAGGACATGGCTGTACGTTGACAGCGTCAACGTGATGTCTGCGTGACCCAGTCGCTCAGCAGCGATCTTGGGACTGACGCCATGTTTCATCAGCAGCGTGGCATGGGTGTGTCGCAGGCCGTGCAACGGGATGCGCGGCACGGCGGCTTGGGCCATCAGCGCGACGAACCGGTGGTACAGGTTCATAGGTTCGATCGGTCCGCCGTGCTCGTTGGTGAATACAAGGTCTCCCTCGCGCCATGTCGGACCATGTGCTAAGCGGCGTTCGCGCTGGCGTATGCGATGCGCCTGCAGCGCTGTGACGCAGGTCGTGTCGAGCGCGATGGTACGCCGACCGCTACGGCTCTTGGGTTCGCCGAAGATCAGTTCGTGGCCGCCGTCGCCCTTGACGACGCTCAACGCTTGCCGTACGCGCAGCACGCTGGCGTCAAGGTCCACGTCCTGCCAACGCAGGCCCAGCAACTCACCTCGGCGCATCCCTGTGTGCAGAGCCACAAGCCAGATCGGGCTGTACCGATGGTCGTTCGCTGCCGCCTCCAGGAAGCGCCGGACATCAGCCACATCCCAGCTCTGCACGGCTCGCCGCGCGGCCTTGGGCGGCGCCACCGCATCGGTCACATTGCGGACGACAAGGCCGAGGGCTACGGCCTCCTTTAAGGCGCGATGCAGGATGGCGTGAAGGTAGCGCACCGTGCGCGGAGACAAGCCGCCTTTCGTGCGACCTGGTCGGTTGTTGGTTAGCTGCTCTGCGTAGAACGCCTGGACCTGCGTCGGCGTCAGCTTCTGCAACCGCGTGGCGCCGAGCATGGGGAGGATATAGGACCGCGTCAGTTTCTGGTAGCTCTCCAAGGTCGTTTGACGCACTCTGTGTCGCGCGCTCGACGCCAGCCAGTGTTCCAGATACTCGGCCACGGTCACCTTCGAGTCGGTCACTGCCGTGCCACGCTCAATCTCCACGAGCCACTGGGCCATGCCGGCCGCCATGGCCAGCACCGCGTCGGCGCGACCCGGTTCTCTCGCCGCGAGGTAGAGCAGCGGAACATGCTCGCCTCATGCATGCGCCCGAACCGCCGCCAGCACGCGTAGCGCGCCGGTCGCGGTGATCGGAACCTCCGGTCTATCCCCGCTCATCCTGCCCTCCCCGGTTGTGTTCGTCATCGCTCCAGGCCACGCTCGCGCACGTTCGCAAGCTCGTGAACGAGTTCCTGGCGATCACAAGGTGGTCGAGGACGTCCACGTCCAGGAGACGGCCGGCCTGGACCACCTCGCGCGTGATCCGTACGTCCTCCGGTGACGGCTCACTGGCCCCGGACGGGTGGTTGTGCAGGAGGATCAGCGCGACGGCGTTGCGGCGTACCGCCTCGCGGAACACCTCGGCGATGCGGACGCGGCGCTCGGACACGGCGCCACTGTAGAGCGTGACGGCGGCGATGAGGCGGTTCTTCGTGTCCAGCAGGAGGACGCGCATCTGCTCCGCCTCCAAGAGGCCCATCTCGGGCAGCACGAGGTGCGCGGCGTCCCGCGGGCCTCGCACCTGCGGCCGCTCCTCCCGCGGCTCGACCAGGAGGCTCGTCGCCAGGTCCAGGGAGTCCCGCAGGCGGCCGACCTGTCGCGGGGTCAGGCCGTGTCCTACGCACAGGACGGACGCGTCGATGTGCCGCAGTGCCCCGAGCGAGCCGTACCGCTCTAGTAACGCGGCGGTAACGGTCGGGGGGATGCCGGTAATGCGTGCCAGCACCGACGCCGACGACTGTGGCGCGGGTAGGAGCGCGACGGGACCGTCTGTGCTGTCCTCGTCGCTACAGCGAACAGCATGCATGCACATGTCCTTTCTACTGAGTCTTGACGACGATAGGGGCGTCGAACGGCGGAGTCATGCACGTTCAGCCCTGCTTGTGGACGACATGAGTACACGTGAGCGGATCGCAGCCGTGATGGGCGATGGCCAGTTGATCCTCCATGTACGCCTCATGGACCAGCAGCTCGGCGAATCGGCGATAGTCGCGCGCACCACCATCGCCGGCCAGTGCGGGCTGGAGCCGCTGTGTATGGTGGAGCAGGACGCCACGCCAGAAGAGGAGGTCGGCGCGCGCGTGCTCCAGCGCGCGCCTATTGTCTCTGGCGTTATCCAGGGCTGCCTGCTGGCGCAGTGACTGGGCGACCAGACCGGCCAGGGCGCGCAGGGTCATCAGGACCTCCCGAGGGTCGTGCGCGGACGTGTCGGTGTCGAGCACGGGTGTCTCCTTCTGCTCAATGAGCCGTCGATGGCAACGCGATGCGACGAGCGAGGCAGATGCCTCGCTCGTCATCGACACGGCCGCTTCGATGTGGGGACAGGAGCCGGAGGGGGCGCCGCATGAACAGCGCCCCGTCGTTGGCTCACAGTAGTCGATGCGGGTGGACAGGCTGCCGGGGGTGTACGCGGCGAACAGGCCCGCGATGGGCAGCGGCTGGATCGTGATGGAGGGGGCTGAGGTGATGCGATACGCCGCCGCTCGCCGCCGTGGCGCGTTCTCCGGTCTTCGGCACTCTGTCAGGGCCATGCTCAGCAGACCTCGTCGTCGGTCGGACCGGGAATCGGCCGGAACAGCACGTCCAGCCGTCCATCCGCATCCGGTGTTCGTTCCGCGCAGAGCCGGTACAGATTCGTGTTGATCTCGGCCACCACGCGGTCGACCAGCGGACGGTGCTGGCCCAGGATGTCGTGGCCGGCCGGGAGCGCCACGACGCGGACGCCGAGGCCGCTCAGGCGCCGGAGCAGGGCGCGTTGGGTGAGTTCAGGGCCCGAATGGCGCATAGCGTATAGCACAGGTGTCACGATCGAAACCTCCTGGATAGTGATGACGAGAGGGAATAGGGCCGCCCTCTTGCGTGCGGACGGCCCCGACTTGCTGGACGCCAGCGCGGGATGCTGTAGAGAACGCGCGTCCCGCCGCGGCGCGTTACCCGCGGGACACGTAGACGGGCTTGCCTGACGCGACGAACTCGCCGCCCACGCGGACGTACTGCTCGGACGCGCGACGCCAGAAGGTGAAGGCGGCGAAGGCGTCCTCCGGGGTGAGGTCGCTCTCCACCACGTCCATCACGACGGGGACAACGCCGCGCTGCAGGGTGTCAAGCAGATTGGCGACGTAGCCCCGGCAGCCACGTCCGCGCGTCGTCACGTCGATGGGCACCGGTGTGGCCTCGCCGCGCACGGTCACCAGCGCGTCCACGCCGAGCGCCTCGTCTTCGGCGTGCGTCGTGTGGTCGACGCGGGCCACGTGGGGGTGCGCGGCAATCGCCGCGAGGAACACGCGTTCGTCGAGGTGGCCGTCGGTATCGTGGCGATGGCGCAGGGTGTAGGCGCCGGGCGCGACCTCGCGCACCCGGCGGATCTCGTGCCGCTGGGCGTAGCGGGTGACGGCGTGAACAATCTCTTCTCTCACCATCGTGGATGTGCTATCGTAGATGTGCATGGGTTGCGACCCCCGTGTAATGAATGAGAGGGCTGTAGTGCCAACTACAGCCCTCTCTCTTTTTGTCCTGTTGTCCTGAAACCTGTGGTCTGTTTGTAACGGTTCCGTGTTCTCGATCATGCCCTCATAGGCCATCACCTCCTTTCATCCGTCTCATTGGCATGCGTGTGGGGCAAATCGGTCAGGATGCCGCTTTCGTTCCCCACCGTGCCCGACGTTCGGCGCGCGTCTTCAGGGTGTGGCAGCGGGCGCATCTCCAGGCGACGTTGCCGGACTCGTTGCTAGCCAGCACGCCGTGGACGTGGTCACGCTCGACGCCGGGTTCGCCGCAATCGACGCACGCCTGCGGCTCGGGGTAATGCCGACGGGCCTGGGCGCGCAGCCGGTCTTTCACATGCGCTTCCTCCGTCGTGCGCCGTAAGGGGCCGGGTCGGTCGGGGAACTTGCGGAGGTAAGAATCGCGCAGCAGGCGCCACACAAAGTCGCCGCCGTAACGCCCGAGCGTGACGGCGAAGCCTATCCGACCGATGGCCGCGAAATGACTGGCGCCGCGTTTCTCGTAGGTGGCAGTGCCGCCTGAGCGTCCCAGCGCGGCGAAATAGGCGCGCCGTTCCTCGGGCGCCGTCGGAATAATGGACATCGGTGATCTCCTTCGCGTGTCGTGATGTGAGCGTTTGCTGGTCAGCTAGCGATCCCAGGAGGAACCGCGTGGTCTGGGAAGCCAGGGCGGCATGATGCGCGGCGCGCCCAGCAACTTGTCCACCGTGTCAGGGGGCGTCACCTGCGTTCGATCCACGATCCCCTCGTCGTCCGCGGCAGGTACGGGCAGGGGGACGAGACGGGGGGCGGTGTGCGAGGCGACGGACGCGCCCATCGCGCGGGGATCGGGGTAGACGCGGCATCCGGCCTCCCCAGCGCCAAGGAAAAAGGCTACCGCCAGGTCGAGGCTCCGCGCCTGGTCGGCGTCGAGCAAGCGCCGGTACGAGCGGAACAGGCCGGGCCGGATGTGCGTGCGGCGAAACCGCGCCAGCAACGCGGCCAGGTCCCGCGCCGCGTCGGGTGTGAGGCGCATCAGCAGCAAGCCACCGAGATCGGCCGCACTGTGCTGATGGAGCAGAGCATGCAGCGTCTCAATCTCGATCTCCGGCGGCAACTCCGCGTCGACCTCGGGATCGTTCGCGCGCGTGCGGCGCACGGTCACAGTCATCCGTGTCCTCCCTACGAAAGAGGAGGGACGCCTGGTGGCATCCCTCCTCGTCTATTCCTGTCGTGTCGCGCGTGCCGGTCTATACGGCGCGTACGTACATTACGTCTGCGATGGCCTCACCTCCTTTCATTGCGGAGTGGGAGTGGACGCGTGTGGCCGAGCGAACCGCGTCTTGGTGAGCGGCGCGGGCGGTCACCCTCCGGGCTTCGTAAGCCGCGTGGCAGGCCGCGACCAGGCGCTTGAACCTGGCCAGGTCAATCCGCCGCGCCCCTGCTCTCACGGCCCGATAGATCGCCGCGCCGTCGGGCCGCTCCGTGAGCATGCCGGGGTCCTTGATACCGGGCGGCAGGTTGGCGAAGGCGACGCAGGCCGCGGGCGGCAGGTCAAGCCCGGTCAGCGTGCGCAGGCGCCCCTTGCGCCCCGCGCGGTCTTGGTCGGCCAGCATGATCAGGCGCGCGGTCCGCGCCAGCACGCACAACTCGCCGGACATGCCCTCGCTCGGCTGGTTGGAGCCCAGGAAGACCGCCGCGTCGCCGAAGGACAGCACGGCCAGGCGGTCGAAGGCGCCCTCGACCACCACGACCTCGGCGGCGCGGCGGCCGCGGTCGAGGCCGCACACGAATCGGTCACCACGGACGTTGAGGTACTTCCTGGTCTCGTCCCACGCGGCCCCCGCTCCGTAGAGGCGCGCCGTGGCCTAGACCGGCGTCCACAGCCCCTCGATCAGGCGCCACTCGACGACGGTGATGCGGCCGGCGAAGGTCTCGTGGCCGTCGCGGCGCAGCAACCCGAGCACCTGCGCCACCTCCAGCGAGAGGCCGCGCTCCCGCAACGCGGCGCCGAGCGTGTCCGTCGACACGCCGATCCCCTCGGCGCGGATCACAGCATCGGGGAGGCCGCGCCCGCGCAGGTAGGCCAGCGCGTCCCGGTTCAGGGGATGCCACAGGTTGGCGGCCCACACCTCGGCCGCGACCTGGTACACCGCGCGGGCCGTCCGATCGGGCAGTCGGGGCACGACAGCGGGCTCGACCTGGCCAGGCGCTCTCCTGAGTCCACCGGGCAGATAGGCGTTCTCAGCGGGCGCCTCGCCGTGGGCGCCGAGGCGCTGCAGGACGAGCGGGAAGTCGCGCGGCCAGGTCAGGTCCCAGTAGGCGCAGGCGAAGCGGATCACGTCGTGTCCGCCGCGCCCGCAGCCCATGCACTTCCACCAGCCGTCGACGATGTGGTAGCGGAAGCTGGGCGTGCGCTCGTCGTGGCCGGGTAGCGGGCAGCGCGCGACCAGGAAGGCGCCCTGCCGCTTCGGGCGGACCAGGAATGTCTCGACCGACACCTCGCGCTTGATACGGTCGATCTCGGATTGTGGGATGCGCATGCGTGTCCTCCTCTCGGATCAAGCGACCCGCACTAAGGCCGGGTCGATCAGGCTGAACAGGCGCGAGGGGCCGCCCGCGCCCTGGTGGGAGTCGGGTTGCCACGAGGCCGTGAGCGCCTGGTGGGCGCGCGACCGCGTGCAGCCGACGTAGAAGGTCCGCACCTCCTCCTCGAGGCCGGCCAGCCCCGCGCGGAGCACCGCCGGGTGTGGGATGAGGCTCTCCTCGACCCCGGCGACGACCACGGCGCGCGCCTCCTGCCCCTTGTAGCCGTGGATCGTGTGGACCTCCACGGTGTCGTCCTCGGTGGCCGTTGCTTCCTCGGCCAGGAAATGCTCGACCGCGCCGATGTCACCCTCTCGCGCGATCAGTTCCCGTAGCGCGGCGATGTCGTCCGCGGCCCCATCGACCTCGGCGCGCAGCCACTCCTCGACCCCCGTGCGCTGGAGGACCGCGTCGAAGACGACAGTTGTGTCCCCTGTCTCGGCCAGGGAGCGCAGCCCCGTGTACAGGCGGACGACGGCCCCAAGCTCACGCTGCTGCCAGTCGGAGAGACCCGGCGGCAACTCAGTTCGCAGGCGTTCCATCGTCCAGGGGCCGCTCGCGGCGAGCGCGAGGGGGAGCGAGCGCGGCGCCATGCGCTGCCGGCCGCGTGGTGGGGCGTCGAGGGCGTGGAGCAGGGCGGCGTCGTCATCGGGATCGCGCAGCAGGGTAAGCCAGGCCATGATCGCGGCGACCGCCGGGCACTGGCCGAGGGTCGATCTCCCCGCGCGCACGTTGGCCAGGCCGGCAGCGCGCAAAGCGGTCGCCAGCCGGGCGCGTTGGCTGCGCGTGCGTACCAGCACCACCGCCTCGCCCCAGTGGTCGAGTTGCCCACGGGCGCGCAGGTCCGTCAGGTACGCGGCGATCCAGGCGGCCTCGTCGGTCCGCGTGCGGGCGATGTGTACCAGCGGCACGGGGCCGTCGGGCTGTTGGGCCGTCCCCGTGATGGCGCCGCCCGGAATGTGCGCGGCGATGGCGCGGGACAGGTTGAAGAGCGGCCCGGTCAGCCGGTAGCTCGTGCGCAACGTGACCACGCGCGCCTCTGGATACACGTCCGGGAACTCCAGGATGAAGCGGGGCGAGCTGCCGGCGAAGATGGCCTGGCGCGGATCGCCGCAGGCCGTGCCGTAGCCCTCGGGGCCCGCCAGGTAGGCGAACAGGGCCGCCTGGTAGGGCGACCAGTCCTGGGCTTCGTCCCCGACGACGCACGCCGCCTGGTCGCGCAGTTCTTGCCGCAGCGCCGGGACCTCGGCCAGCAGGCGCACCGGGCGTACCAGCATGTCGTGGACGTGGATCAGGTCGCGCCGCGCCAGCCGGGACGTTGTGGTGGCACCCGGCGTCACCCGGGGTTATCATCGCGACAGAACCCCAAACGGACGCTCTCACCGTGACAGAATGGCCTCCGTAAAATCTCCGCGCGTCGTGTGAGACGGCCGATAGGCAGCAACGGCGCAAAGCGTTGGTTGGAGTGGATGGGGAGCAGGCACAGGTGGCATGCGTGGCTGAGACGCACAGCGCCACTATCGGATGCCAGCCCCCCCTTGCCCTTCCTGGACACCCACGCCCATACAAACAGAAGCACAGGCCGTGAGGCGCGGGAGTGTCTTGCCGCACAAGGATGACGGACGCGACGGACGCGGAGCGGACAACGGCAGAGACTATCGCATCCATGGCTCAGCGTCCGTGACGATGACGCGCTGACGGATGCAACGGGCGCTCACCGGTGAGGTCGTGCTGGTGGAGGTGAGAGGCGGTCGGCTCGACCGTTGTCGTCACCTCGCAGGCCAGACACGGCGATGCGGAGAATGGCCGGAGGTCCACGAAACCTCCGGAAGAGGCGGGATTGATAGCCCGTGCGGACCATACGACGCGACGACAGTCCGAAGGCGTTTGCGCGGCCGTTTATCTCTGGTGGCGGCGCGTTCTCCGGACCCATACGGAGGCCTGACGTTCTAGCATTCTCATTCTCTTTCGTGAGCATCCTGTCGCTCGTCACATCCGCTCAGTGTGGTGAGCGCGCCGAGGTCCGGATCATGGGGACGACGACCGTGTCACCGGACGCATAAAATGGCAGCACGGCCACTATATGCTTACTCTGATTGCTAGTTGACGGTCATCGACCGCACCCGTTTTACTGTGGTTTGAGAGACAACAGCGAAAGGGAGAGAGACGATGACCGCCGAGCACATTATAGGGATTTATGTCGTGATCGAGGAGACGATGAGCGCCTTGGGGCATCGGAGCCACCAACTGGCCGGGGTGAGCGACGCGGAGGTGCTGACGGTGGCGGTGGTGGCGGCGGCCTTCTTCGGGAACCACCACGAGCGCACCCTCGTCGTCCTGCGGACGACGGGCTACCTGTCGCGGTCGCTCTCGACCTCGCGCTTCTCGCGGCGCATCCACGCCCTGGCCGACGGGCTCGCGTTGCTGCTTGACGTGTGGGGCGACCTGTTCGCCCACGGTCAGGCCGCCATCGCCGACTTCATCATCGACAGCATGCCCGTCCCGGCGCTGCCGCACGGTGCGCGGACGCGCCTACTGCGGCTACTGCCCGGCCAAGAAGGAGACGTTCTTCGGCTGGCGCTTGCACCTGATCTGCACGACGGACGGGCTGCCGGTGGTCTTCACCCTGCTGCCGGGCGGCTTCCACGACCTCACCCCGATCCACGAACTCACCTTTGAGTTGCCCGACGGCTCCTGGGTCTACGGGGACAAGGGCTATAACAGCGCCCCGGACGAGGCGGTCATCCGCGCCACGGGCGGTGGCGTGCTCGTGCCCCTGCACAAGGACAACATGGCCCCCCACACGCTCGCCGAGCGCTGCGGCCTGCGCACCTTCCGCCTGGCCATCGAGACCTGCGTGGTCCGATGAAATGACTATGTACGTATCCACATCAAGACAGCCTGTCGCCCAAGATGCTGTTGGATCATCATCGACAGGGTGCTCGGATGAGGGGAGACAGACGCGCCGCGACGATCACCGGAACGGCCTAGATCCTGCGTATTGCGGGGCGCATGAGCACGTTCATCTTCGACCTCGACGGCACTATCTATCTCGAAG
>JAABUZ0100004445.1_pt1 | contig 19346 bp, 13 predicted proteins | sample 5562091 | NCBI WGS metagenome assembly JAABUZ01 (sample SAMN12813069, study PRJNA571459) | rock metagenome | isolation source: Antarctica rocks | place: Antarctica: Victoria Land, Linnaeus Terrace sud | collected 2015-12-21 | reverse complement strand
AAGTGCTGTATCAGACGGCAGCGGAGGGGAGCCTTGCATTTGGCGAGCAAGAGGTGGTGCACTGCGACCCGACGTGGGATCGCGCATTTGCCAGGTCGATGGCGGATATGCTGACGTGTGAGTTTGAGTGTCTGGTGTGCTATGCCTACCTCCACGACGCAGTCACTACCGGCTGCGGCCACACCTTTTGCCGACGATGTCTTGCTCGCGTGCTGGACCACTCCACTGCATGTCCCATGTGCCGCCACGCCCTTCCGTCTCCCTCCTACATCCCGGGCCAGCCTTGTAACAGCACTATCCGAGCATTACAGGATGCCTTGGATCCTGAGGCGGTGCAGGTGCGACAGTTTGCGCTCGAGCAGGAAGACGAAAAGGGACTGCAAAACAATGGTCTGGACACGCCGATCTTTGTGTGCTGCCTCTCGTACCCGCGCATGCCCACCTTTTTGCATATCTTTGAGCCAAAGTACCGCCTGATGATGCGACGGGCCATGGAGAGCGGGACGAGGAGGTTCGGGATGGTCCTGCCCAATGCGCACCGCGTGCAGCAAGACCTGGGCGAGACGCCGTTCATGGAGACGGGGACCATGCTGGAGATTCGAAATTTGGAGTTGCTCCCGGACGGACGCAGTCTTGTGGAGACAACTGGGAGTTTCAGGTTCAAGGTGGTGGAGTGGGGTCAACGGGATGGGTATACGGTAGGCAAGACGATTCGCATTGACGACGATCCGATCGAAGTGGAGGAGGAGATGGAAGCCCAAGAGGTGCTGCACCCGCAGCAGGAAAATGACAAGATGACGACAGCGCAGCTGATTGAGCGATGCAAAGAGTTTGCTAGGCAAATGACCACGTCCAGCCCCCAATGGCTCCTGCAGCGGCTGCAGCATACTTATGGCGAAGCGCCTGAAGACCCAGCCGTGTTTGCGTACTGGCTGGCGAGCATTGTGCCGATTGCGGATGAGGAGAAGTACCGCATGCTCAGCACCACCACGGTGCGCGACCGGTATAAGTTGGTGTTGGAGTGGATTGAGAAGGTGGAGGGGCAGTCCTGGTTCTCGACCAGCGGGTGTAGTTTGCAGTAGTCCTTGTGCATATACGCAGTGAGAGGGTTCATGATTGTAGTTCACTCCATCTCATCCGATCCATGTCTTCACCTAGTCCGAGTGGAGTCGATCAAAGATGGTGCGAATCATATCATTCCCCAGCGCAATGGCCTCCGGGAAGCGCGGGGCAAAGTAGGCCCGCGGGCCCGCGAACCGGCGCTCAAAGGCGGCCACGTCGCCACTCTGCACGCACTCGCTCCATCCGCGCGCCGCAAACGTAAACTCCAAATCATCCGAGCGAAATGTCTCGTCGTGAATGGCCGTGTGGATGGATTCCGTGAGCAGCAGCGGGTCGGCAAACAAGTACTCGCCGACCCCCAGCCAGATGCGAAAGAGCGGTGTGGAGCAGATCATGTGGTCGTAGGGCGAGATGTGCAGGCGGTGCCAGCAGTCCACCATGGCCAGCAGGCTCAGATGCGAGTTGGGCCGACGCGCCTCGCGGGGCACATTGGAGAGGGAGAAGCGGTCCAGGACGTCGTCGCGGAGAAGGAGCTGGCGCTTGCGCTCGCCAAACACGTACGTGCCCGCCGCGCGCACACGGGCAGTGAACGCCTGCTCGCTGCGCGCCAGCATGAGCTTGAAGAGCTCTGTGACGGATTGTGCGTACTGTGCGATCTGCACGCGCGCGGCCGGGTTGAAGATGGCCAGGCCGGCGTAGACGTGCGGCTTGTTGGCAAAGATGCGCAGCGCCAGGTTCGACTTCACATTCTCGATGCCGCCCGTGTAGCGCGCCACTTGCCATGGGTACTGGTCGTTGGCGTGCCATGCCACGCCCATGCTAAGGAAGGCGGCGTGGGTGACGGCCTGTGTGTCGGCGGTGATGCGGTCGTGCGCGGCGGCGGAGAGACGGACGGTTTGGGAGTGGAAGCAGGCCAGCATGCATTCGACGCTGACAATGCTCTCCTCGCACGCGCGGTGCGGGACAATGACCAGCGGCTGTCCGCGGGGGTCGACGTTGGGGCCGTGCAGGGAGTGGCAGGAGACGATCTCGACGTCGGGCGGGAGGTGCGCCTCGAAGGCGGCCATCTCGGGCGCCTTGCACGAGGTCTGTCCGCCCACAATGGCGCCGATCCGCGTGCTGGGCCCGTAGAGCGCGACGACGGCGTCCATGGCGGCTGCTTCCACCGAGTAGATGATGTAGTCGCTGGAGCGTGACACCAGGTGCCCGTTGTCCAGCACGCGGATGGTCTGCACGCGGCCAAACTCGCCGCGCAGACTGGCCGTGCGCTCGGGCAGGTCGCAGCAGTGGATCATGTACCCGTCCTCCGCCAGTCTACGCGCGTACATGCGGCCCATGTCGCCCATCCCGATGATGCCGATGACGCCTTTCTTCTCATTCATTATTCATGTCATGCTTGCTTTATTTACATGGGGTCCACGCTATGTCCTCACCCTCCTTCTTCTCCCTGCGTAGATCAATGAAGCGCCGCCGCCGCGTCTTGACTCGCTCGCGGGCAGGCAGCGGCTGGGAGGCAGCAGCGCGCGTGACAATGCCCGACAGCGGCTCCACCTCGGCCAGCGTGTCAAAGCGCCGCGCCAGCTCCCACAGCCCGTCCGGGGCCCGTAGATCGTCAAAGTCGGGGTGGTGGCGGGGCGGCCGTTGCTCGTCCTTCCCAACGACCTGCTTGCCGTCTGCGTCTCCGCCCTGCTGCCAGGCAAGAGAGAGCTTGTGCAGGATGGCGGGCAGGTCCTCGCGAAAGAGACTCCGCAGCTGCGCCTCGATCTCCTGCTGCAGGTAGCGCGCCATGCCTGGAATGCCGTCAAAGGTGGACGAGACGCGGATGGAGTCGAGGGGGTCGTTGCGGAAGAAGACGGTGCAGCCCTTGGTCTGCGAGGCGACCAGGACGACGATGCCGGAGAGGCGGATGTGCGAGAGGCGGACGGTGAGGGGGATGGTGAGGGGCGAGGCGGCGCACTGCATGGCGGGGCGCGCAAAGGCGGGCAGCGTCTGGAGGTAGGTGTCGAGGGGGTTGGCCTGCACTTTGGTCTGCAGCACCACGCTAGCATCCCCTGCGTACGTCAACTTGAGCATGGCGCGCAGTCTGTCGCTGGACAGGTCGCCGATCTCGACAATCTCCAGGCCGGGGGGCGTGCTGCCCATGTCCAGGCTGCGGACCCGGATGGCGTCTGTCAGCACGGGGGGCTTGCTCCCTTTGTTCAACGCTGCCTCCAGCAGGCTGCGAGCATGGGCGTGGAAGGCTGGCGTGAACTCGTCCCAGGAGAAGCGAAAGGACATCTTGTCAAATCAGGTCAGATTGATATGTGGTGGTCAGGAGAAACCAGGACAGGCAGGGTAGCGCAGGGTAGAGGCAGGGCAGCGGCAGGGCAGTGCAGCGGCAGGGTCAGGAGGCAGCATAGAATCAGTCGGGAGACAGGCGACAGAGACCGACAGGACACAGGACGACAGACAGGAGAAGGAGGCCACCACGACAAGGACAAAGACAAAGATGGCGTAAGCGAGGAGGAGAGCAAACTGACCCAGGAATCGCGTGCCCGAGTACCAGCGGCTCTTCCAGGCAGACAATGGGCTGCCCACCTGGATGCGCACCAGCAGGAGCCGGTGGATGGTCTACCCCTACTACGCCCTCTTCACCGTCGGCCTGACCGGCGCCCTCTACGGCCTCACCCGCCTTGCTCGGGGCAAGAAGTGATGTAATGTGAAGTGAAGTATTTCGTCCTTCTCCCTCCCCCATGTTTGACCTCCATGACCTGACGAGCCACCTGCTCGAATCCGTCGTCGCCGGCACCATCCTCCTCGCCCTGCTGTGCAACTACGTGGGCACGAGGGTCAACAAGGGCAAGGCATTGGCTTGGTGGGAGCAGGTGCGCCCGCTGCTGGAGAAGGAGTTCTTCAGCGTCGGCATCCCGGACGCCTCCTCGCCGACCGGTCTGGATGCCCGGGGGAAGGACGAGTTTGCAGGGTATGCCAGCGGGCGCGTCGGGATCCGCTCGGCCGACCTGAAGCTGATGCTGGCCCCGCGCCACCTGCCCACCGTCTGGCTGATGGACGCCGTCACGGGCTTCCTCTTTGACCAGAAGGACGTCGGGGACCGCTTCACCCTCACGCTCACCACGGCCGACGGGGCCGACGGCGAGCGCACGCACTATGACGGATGCGTCTTTGCCCTCGTGCACAAGAGCAGCATGCAGCAGTGGCGCAAGCAGCGCTACGACCTCTCGCTCACCCGCACCGCCGACCACGCCGCCCTCCCCCCCTGGATGGCCGTCATGAGCGAGAGCAGCGAGATCACGCAGGCGCTGCTGCCGGACCTGCCGGGGCTGCAGGACCAGCGGGGGCTGTACTACCTCCTGGCCAGCGACCTGCCCGCCATGGCGCCCTCCAAGCTGGAGGAGTGGCGGCGGCAGAAGCGCATCACGGTCTATGCGGCCATGGGCAGGGACGACGTGGCGCTGGTGCGGGCGGCGATTGCGCTGGCGGATGCCTTGGTGCGCAAGGGCCACTTCCGGCAGGAGGTGCTGCGGAGACTGCAGACGACGCGGGAGGAGGAGGAGCGGCGGGTGCGCAGACTGGACGAGGAGGAGAAGCGCGCGGAGCTGGAGAAGAAGAAGGCTGCGCAGCGCAAGGAGCAGAAGGGACACGTGGCCAAGCTGCCGGCCGAGGAGCAGCGCAAGGCCCTGGAGAAGGAGCGCGAGCGGCAGCAGCGACGGCGACAGCGAGTGCAAAAGTAGAGATGGTTGAATATCTACATGATCCAGTTTCCGGTGGGATCTACATGACCCATGTCTTGCCCAGGCCCCACAAGGCAGCCGTCGTCGCCGTGATGGCACCGGCCGTGGCCATGGGTCGCAAGCCCCGCGTGCTCTTCCACAGCGCACCGGCCACACCGCCCGCCACGACGCCGTTGGCCAGCTCGTGCTTGCCGCGCATGTGTCCGATGAAGGAGTTGGCGCCGTTGTAGGTCATGGCCAGCACGCCGGCCGAGTTGCCGAGGAAGGGCCCGCGGCGGGTGATGCTGTTGAGGGTGGCGTTGAGGGCCAGCTTGAAGGAGCTTCGGCCCAGCGGCTGCCTGCGCAGTCCCTCTGCTGCACCCCATGCACCCCCGAATCCGAGGGCGGTGAGGTAGGTCACCCCGGTCCCGTAGCACAAGTCATCGCTCCAGCCCCGTGACGGCAGTGCTGTCTGCGCACCGGGCAGGGCGTTGAGGCTCTCGTCTTCCAGCACCAGGTAGTCCAGCCCTTGGCCCAGGTCTGCCAGCGGATGCAGCCTGGCCGGGTCCACCAGCTGGGGCGAGAGGAAGGTGTCCACGTCGCCGCTCTGCACGTCCATCTTGCGAGAACAGGAACAAAAACGTGACTATAAACACGTGACAGAACAAGAACACGTGACTGAATTCGAACGGATTCCATGCAACGGATGAGCTTCGGACTGTTCATCGTCACCAAGGACCAGCCCATCTACACCTGCGCCTTCGGGTCCAGCAAAGGCGGCGGCGACGGGATCTGCCGATGGAGCAGCGGCGTGCAGCACATGAGCGAGTTTGTGGCCCACGCAGCCCTGGACATGGTGGAGTGCCTGCAGTTCACAACCCCGGCCCTGTACCTCAGGCAGGTGGACCACTTCTACCACCTGCTGGTCTCCGCCTTCCTCCTCCCCAGCGGCACCTGCTTCCTCCTCGTCCACGAGCAGGCACCGCAGGGCCCGCGCAGCATGGAGGAGCCCATCCGCCACTTCTTCACCGACCTGCACCACCTCTACGTCAAGTGCGCCATGAACCCCTTCCACACCCCCAGCAGCCCCATCACCTCGCCTCTCTTTGACCAGCGCGTGCGTCAGTCCGCCCGGAAGTACCTGTGACCCCGACGACGGGCGATGGACGCAAGCGGGCCTCCAGACGGTGGATGCGTGTGAGCAGGGCCTCCTTGCTGGCGGGCTGCTCCCTGGGCACAGGCGCGGACACAGGCTCAGGCTCCGGGCCCATGGCAGCCTGCTCCAAGGCGGCATGCCACTTCTCCTCTAGATCCTGAATGGTGGCGGCTGCAATGCGCGCCGCCTGCTCCCACTCGTCCTCCCTCACCTCCAATGCTGCACTACGCGCCCTCTGCCGTCCCCCCTCCTCCACTAGCCCTTCCATCTGCCTCTGCATGGCCTCCCTCTCCTCGCCCCATCGACGCCTCTCCCTGGCCAGCTGCTGCTGCACCTCGTCGTAGCGCGCCTGCAACGCCTGCAAGGACGAGCCTCGCCGCGCGCACTCCAGCTCCAGCTCCAGCTCGATCTCGCGCGACACCTCTCGCAGCGTGTCGAGTTCCTGCTGCAATTGCTCCGTCATCCCATCTCCTCACGAATGAGCGACAACGAGGCGGACGCGGACGTGGAGAGGGGCCAGCAGGACGAGCAGCTGCTGCCGGGCGAGCCAGTCACAGCTCGACAGCGAAGATGGGGGCGCGGGCTGGCGGGGTGGATCGCGCTGGCCCTGCTGCTGCTCGCGTGGTTTGCATGGAAGACGGTGCAGGAGGAGACGGGTGCGCACGGCGTGCTGGTGACTGTCGCGCACGGTGCCGTGGCCGCCGACTCGGGCACCTGCTCGCAGATCGGCGTGGACGTGCTGAGGAAGGGGGGGAACGCCATGGACGCTGCCATCGCGGCCCTCCTCTGCGTCGGCAGCGTCAACCTGCAGTCCTCGGGGCTGGGCGGCGGCGGGTTCATGGTCGTGCGCGCTCCCAACGGCACTGCCTCTGCCTTCAACTTTCGCGAGATGGCGCCGGCCCGGGCGGACACGCACATGTTTGACCATGATCCGCTGGCTGCGCGCGTAGGCGGTCTGGCGGTGGCGGTCCCCGGGGAGGTGCACGGTCTATGGACGGCCCATCAGCTCTATGGCCGGCTCCCGTGGGCCGACCTGTTTGCGCCCGCCATTGCACTGAATGAGGAGGGATTCGCCATCTCCCCGCGACTGGCCCAGGCCATGCAGAGTGCGGAGGCGCGCTTCACCACGGACCCCTCCTGGTCCTTCATGCTGGGTGCAGACGGCAGGATGCTGCGGCAGGGCGACCGTCTGGTGCGCAAGGCGTACGCGGCGTCGCAGCGCCTGGTAGCCGAGCAGGGCCCGCACGTCTTCTACAATGGATCCATTGCCGCGTCGCTGGTGGAGCATGCCAACAGCTGCGGCGGCGTCCTCTCCACCACCGACTTTGCAAACTACCGCACCGTGCACACGACGCCCTTGAATGGGTCGTTTGACGGGCTGCAGGTCCTCACCTGCCCCAAACCCTGCTCAGGGCCTGTGCTCATGGAGGGGCTCAACATCATCGAGGGATTCGAGTTGCGGGAGGATGCTCTGTCGGCGCATCGCATGGTGGAGGCCATGAAGTGGCTCTCGGCCGGGCGGACAGAACTCGGCGACGTGGACCCGCTGCTCAACAATGCGGCCCGCGTGGAGGAAATCACGGGGAAGGAATGGGCGGCCGAGGTGCGTCTCAATATCTCAGACACGCACACCTTTGATTGGCGGCACTACCGGCCCGTCTACCAGAGCACCGAGCCGGCCGGCACCACCCATCTCTCCGCCCTCGACGTGGATGGGATGGCCGTGGCCGTAACCTCCACCGTCAACCTGTACTTTGGCGCGCAGGTGCACGACCCGCAGACCGGCATCGTCCTCAACTCGCAAATGGACGACTTCTCCATCCCCAACGTGTCGAATGCCTACGAGCTGCGGCCCTCGGTCTACAATCTCATCCATCCACGCAAGCGGCCGCTCTCCTCCACCGCGCCCACCATCGTCGTCCGCAACGGACTCCCCGAGCTGGTCATTGGGGCGGCCGGTGGGTCGCTGATTGTGACCACCGTCTTTGAAGCCATCGTGCGGCTCCTGCGCTACCACACGGATCTCAAGTCGGCCGTCGAGATGCCGCGCATGCACCACCAGCTCATCCCGCAGCAGGTCCTGCTCGAAGCGCACTTTGACGAGAAGATTGCGCGGCAGCTGGCTGGCTTTGGACACAATGTGACCTACTTCTCGGGGGGCAGTGTCATGCAGGCCATACACCGCGTCGACGACACGATTTACGCCATCAGTGATCCACGAAAGGGGGGTGTAGCTGCAGGCTACTAATGTACATACTAGATACACCGTTCACTTCCCTTCTCCATCTAGACCCTCTTGACGCGAGGGTCGCCCCGATTCGCCCGCGTCTGCAACTTGGTCTGCCGCTTCGATCCCGGCGTCTCAGCCGGCGCCACACTGCCCTGCTGCATGCCACTGTACATACTGTACGCCTTGAACCCAGCATACCCTGGAATCTACATTAGCGCCTTCCATGAAACTCGCACCACAAGGTACAACCACCATGCGTACTCCGTGAGGGAAGCCAAGACAAGCACGCCCCAAGTTACGTAGATGAGATCAAACAAGTACTCCACCACCCCCGGCTGATTCAAGTCCTCGCCCTCGCGCACCACCACGCCGCGAGCATCCGTGCGCGGCCGTCCCAGGCGCTCGAGTTGGTACTCCACCAGCAAGGCAGCCCCGCCAAAGAGAACGTAGCGCGTGAATGTGCCTCCTGTCGTGCTGCGGAAGCGAAGGACGAAGCGGAGGAGCAGGTAGGAGGTGTGCACGCCCAGGCTGGTCAAGTGCAGGCGCTTGAGCACTTGGCGATTGTAGGCTGCTTGCTTCTTGGCTGATTGGCCCGCCTGGATTAGTGGTCCGTTGCGTGCTTACCATTGATCAAGTTCGTGTGGGGTAGGAGCACTCGGAATATTCTAATCATACAAAAGGGCCGGAGCCTCGTCCCCAAAGTTATGCAGCTGCTCGCCCACCAGGTAGACGTCGTCACGGACGCGCTGCACCCATCGCTTCGAGATGCGCCACATCATACACAAGGCAAACACATTGAGCGCCAGCAGAATGGTCAGCGGGTAGGAATACCTGTACATCTTGGTCTGCGCGTCCGGGGGAAGTCCATGCACTTGGTTAGCTTGCAAGCATAAAGACGTACGGAAAAGTTTGCCAACAGTGAATGCCATCGTCAGCGGGAGCAGCGCGGCAAGAATCATGCTGCCGGCAATTGGCAGGATGAAGGAGCGCGTGGCAACACGCACATTCGGAGTCATGTATCCATCCCTCATCATCTGCTGCATGGCCACACCCCACGGCTCATCATTATTCCATAGCAGCAACCGTGCCATCAGCTTCATATAGAGGACACCAAGGGTCCAGTCCTGGATGAAATGCACAATCAGTTGCTGGTCCGTGGCAAAGTAGGTATGTATGGGAATGATGATGTACGCCTCCATCAGCAAGGCAAAGAGCCCGGGGATGACGAGGATGCCAAATCCGTATACGTAGACAAGAGCTAGACTCTTCTTGAGGAGCTTGAGCATCGCTCCTCGTCTTCCCTCCACCGAGGAAAGAGTCTTGCATGCCGAGGAGGAAAGGGTAGTCAGCTTCTCCCACTGTAGGATGGTCTGGCGAGCAAAAAATACAGTCCCGCCCAACACATACACTCCGAAAGAGAGGGCGTAGACATCATGCAGACGGGCATCACCCGGCCAAAAGACTGAAAAAAAGTACCGTCCAAACACCAAAGGGAATATTGTAACCACAACTCCACCCCATGCAGCAAAAGCCCAAATCCCAGCCAGATATATAAACAGTCGCGTCCGTCGATAGGGTGGACTATACACCACAGCAAAGTCGTCGGGTGAGTAGTCTGGGTCTTCTTCTTCATCATCCAAGCGCTCGTCCAGCTCAGTGACCGGAATGAAAAGACTCTTGCCCGGCTTCACCCTGATGCTATCCCGTGCAGGTACTCGCAGGAATTGTCCATCATTCACGAAAAGCACGTCTTCCTTCTCATCCCCTTGGATATCTATGGCGTCACGGGGTTGAGAAATATCACCTTCTCGGCAGGTGAAGAATGCCCCCCACGTCAATCGCCGGTGAGTACCCTCCTGCTCGGGCACCCGCTCATTGAATAAGAACGAACTCAGTCGTAGAGACATGGCAGATCCCCTTAGATATCGTCCCCACATAGCCCGGTAGACAGTCGAGGGTTTGAAGAATTGAAGAGCCAACGGCATACAGACATGATACAGCAGCAAGTCAACTGGCAGCTCAAGCACAGGCTCCTTTGAAGTCCATTTGATTGGAAAGACTTGTGTTTGGAAATCAAGGAGGTGGATCACACCTCCAAGACACACCAAAACCAAAAAGCTGTAGATGAAGGCACTGTATGCAATTTTGCGCAGTTGTGAAAAGACAGTTTTGTCGAGAATATCCTTCATCGGATGAAATTCTGGGTCATTTGGATCCCGAATAAAATCTGCCGTTAGCTTCATCATCATTCTACCTTACACAGCGTGCCTGGCCGTACTATTTCTCTGCACATGGAAACAAACATTGCAAAATGAAACATATAGCACGTTCCCACAAACCAGTGAAGGAAACCAGAGATGATAGGGAAGACAGTATAGAACTTCAAACGCGAATCAACTGTTGCACCTTCGAATAACGGTAGCGTAGACAAGTCCAATAGAATCCCGCAAAAAGTTGGAAAAATGGCAAGTTCGATTCCAATGACAAAAATAATCTTGGCAACAGCACCAGTCTGACGCAATGTATCTCCTAAAGCCCTTCGTGCACCATTCTGCCAAGGCTCACGCGTCCAACGAACGGTCTGACGCAATATGAGGGTGCCACAAAGCGTTATAAACAGATAGCCAATTGCGACGCAGAGTAGCCGCTCGCGTGAATTCATGAAGATTGGAAGGCTCCAGTTTTGTGCCGTTATGTGGAGTAAAAAGGATGGAGAAGACCGCTGAGGCCATGACATGGAGTGTCCTATTGCTAAGGACTGCAGAACGCTAATCTGTTGACACAATCGTTCCCAACTATGCCATGTAAATCGACCCATTGCTTCATGCACTCCGTCAACCATGCGACTATGTGGCATGGACGCCACGCTCAAAATCGCATTTAGGGCCCAGATAGCTAAACAGAATAGAAAGCCACTTATAATAGTAAACAAATCCACCATGAACTCTGACGCAAATCTGAAACATTTGAGAGGTATGAAGACCAGGTAAAAGTAGGGTTCGTGCATCATGATGATCAAAGTCTTCCCCGAGAAGTACGGAATGAAGATACCAGCGCACATAGCCGCGCCAAAAAGGACACACGTAAAGAAGACGTTTGAGAAGAGAGCAAAAATAGGTCCACGCATGCCAATCAACTCCATGATCCCTTCCGCATCGTCCATACCATCATCGTGTATAGCTTCCATTACTTCCATCTCATCATGATGCGCCTCGTGTCCATCATTTTGACCCTCAGCTGGAGCTGCCCCAACATGCAGCTCTTCGGCAGGATGCTCTTGGGCTCGAAACAAGTTCCATATATTACGTCTTCGTGGCTGATTCATACGTTGCTCATGAGCAGGCTCGGCTTGGTTCAAGTTCTCTGTCCCTTCGCCTGTGCTTCCGCCCAGCTCGTCGGGTACGCCATCTTCCATGTCTTCCATAGCGTCCATGTATTGCTGTGGTGTTAATGTTTCAGGCGTCTCTAAATTTAAATCGGCAGAAAGAGTTTCCAGGTTTTGAGATTCCTGTGCTTCGTGGAGAACGACTTCAGGCGCAAGGGCATCAGCAATTGATCCTCCATTGGCTTGGGCCGAAGCAGACCCTCGTTCTCCTCGTGCTTGCTTCAATCGATCAAGAAACTTTTGCTTGATCGCATTTTTCCTCCGATCAAGTGCATCCTCTTCTGATGGACCATCTGCATGCATATCCCGATTCCGGTCGTCTGGCTCAAGTTGCACAGTCTCAATCGCAAGACCATTCAGTTCTATCACTTCTTGCTCCACAGGGACTGGTATGGCATTAGGAACATCTCGAGCCTGGTTCGCGTCTTCTTGCACATCTATGCCCTGTTGTAAAGCTTCGATTTGACGAGCAGGCTCTGGATTTTGATCTAAAAACATATTCATTGCATTCTGCACCACCCATTCACGTACTAGAAAAGCTGCAATAAAACACACTGAAACAATGGCTGCCAATATTTGTCCGTGAAAGGTAAATACTAAAAGCATGTTTGCTTTGGGGGAGCTTGTAAGCGAAGCAAGTGAGCTTGATGTAGCGTTCTCTTTTGAAGTAGATAAAACTGGATTGGCCAAGAGTATTGTATCTGCAAGGTTGAAGAAGAATTGCCACAGAATTTTGACTGTGAGCGGGAGAGCACCAAGCCATACAAAACCAACTAGCATTGCTCTCATCCACATTATTATGCTTGAAACAATCTGCTGGCTGAATCTAGTGACGATGACAAAGATAGGTATTGAGGACGGCATGTTGGGATCGTAGAGCTTTGTGAAGCGAAAGTGGGTCTTGCACAGCTCGCAGTGTTTCTTCTGCGAGTGCCGCAGCCATTCCTTTAGACACTCTTGATGCACGAACGCCACGCTTCCAGAACACTTGCAGGGGTGAAACAGCGGTTGGTCCAACGTCGACTCTGCCCTACAAATCCTGCAAAAATCCTCCTCTGCAGGCTCAACCTCTTCGTTCATGAGGTCGACTCCGTGCTCCGCAGCCTCTATGGCGGTGGATGTTTTGGCCAGAAATCACACACACACACAACACACACACGATCAGCACTATCTCGGCGTTGAAAATGGCCCATGCATGATCGCAAATATACATGGAGGAAAGATAATAGGGGAAGAAAGGAGCTAGGTTGTTAGCCTGTACATTATGTTTGTCTATTTGCTTTTGTTTGCTTGCGCTTGGTGGCGACCTCCTGTTCCCCTCCCTCGGTGATGATGCCGAAGCAGCATGACAAGGGCTCCAATGAATTGCCATTGTCCAATTTCAGGACTGAAAACAATAAACGGGCCTTTCATAGGCGTCGTCAGCCAGATGTGTTCATCAATTTCTTGTTCTCCTGGTCCTCAAGGTGATATACATGTGATAAGGAGGCTAACATTCTAGAATAGTAGCAGTCTACGTCCTGTATTCCATACTCTTTGTTTGCCAGCCTGACGCTCGTCTCGACCGCAATGCCCCAGGTATGTGCCAGAGGTATGACGGAATAAAACACGATCTCTACTTGAAATCGCAACCATACGTGCATCCATACGTCGACAAGACGGCGCAATTCTACGAGAACAATGGGAAACATACTATACAGTATGTTCAAAAAACGTATAGAAAGTACGGCCGCCCAAGCGTTAGATCAGCGCAGCGATCGGCCGTCTCTCATTACGAGAGGTTCATTAGCCCTCAGATCCGCAAAATACGCAACAGCATCGTCCTATCTTACAACACGTCGCTTGGCCCTACCGTCTCAGGTTGGCAAAAGAAGTATCAAAGAGACTACAAGCCGTTGGTTGTAGGGTCCCAGAAGAGTGCCACGAAAGTTTACAACCAAGCTATCGTTCCGATGTCTCAAAAGATAGGGCCTAAATTTGCTGCTCTGGATCTTCGACTGCGCACGTTTCGGGACACATTTATCTTTCCACAACTCAAGCTTCTTGGCAGAAAAATACTGGAGATTCTGACTAATGTGATTCTCCCACGGTTGCAGGTAGTTTGGGGAAAGCATATTGCGCCTCAGATTAACAAAATTAATGACCGACTCTCGGATTATAAGCGCCACAAGCAGGTGGACCACGCCATAAAGGACGCAAAGTCTTCTACAAAGACCATCAGCTCCTCAATCTCGTCGTCCGTCTCTTCTATGCTTACGTCAATGTGTGCAGCGCCAAACATGGCTTCACAATCAAAGGTAGTTGCGAAAGCCGAACAAAGTGCTTCCTCTTCTGAACTAGAGGCAGATCTCAAGGTCTGGCGGAAGACGCTACGAAAGTCAAGTGGCGCTGCGGCAGAAACCCTCGATCATGAAATCACAGAATATGTTCTAAGATCAAAATATCAATTCAGCTCCGTGGCTTCAGGACTATTACAAGAGCTACGGAATGTCATTGAATTTGAGGTTCACCATGGTGAGACAAATGCAATCCACTTAGCTCGAACAGATACCCCTTCCGTTGAAGACTTCTTAAGCGTTGTGAGAATTTCAGGTGCAAATATACGTGATAAGGCATTTGAAATCCGCAAATATATGGAAAATGTCCGAAACGATACTATGGATCACGTTCGGGCGTTGCAAAAATCGTCACTCGATAACTTGGATGACATAAAAATTAGCGCAACACGGGAGCTCTCGAAAAAGTGGGGAGACGCCATTGTCCAAGGCAGAAATTCTCCAGTGTCTCGTCTTGAAACGTACACGAAAGAGCTAAAAGAGAACATGCCACTTCAAAACATCGGAAAGTCCTCAATCGCGGAGTTTGTACAACGCGTCGAAGAAGTGGATACTCAAGCAGCACAAGTAGCATCTTCCGGCGCGGACAGGCTGGCTTCTCTTCGAAAGGTCGGCAAAAGGAAGATTGAAATGCATGACGACTCGGTAGACTTTGGCGATGCGTACATGCCCGCCGCTTTCCTCAAAATTTTGGATGGGATCAAGACAGCAGCCGGGTTGACTACTGAACCATCCCAGCCAGCCGCCAAAAGCTTACTATCCCGACTTTCTGTTGCTGCAAGTTCTGCGTACAAAGAGGGGTTATCGACCATCGGGACTGGAGCACAAGAAGGCTTTACTCAAGCTACCGCAGCTGCTGGAAGTGTTCTCAACGAAGCGGGCTCGTATACTTCATCTATTGCAGCTGTGGTGTCGGGAAGCGCAACAAGCGTGTATAGTGCTGCTAGTGGACGAATTGTCGGGGAAGAGCCTGGACTCGCAGATCGAGCAACATCCGCATTACATGACGCAGTGTATGGAACAGAGAAGCCAATGTTATCCAAAGCATCTATGTCAGCTCAGAGCATGGCGCAGGGAGTTGCTGAGTCCGCGTCTTCAGTAATCCACAGGAGCGAACCCAATCTGCAGGGAAAAGCCAGTAGTATGGCAAGCGCAGGGGTTGCCGGAGCCTCTAAAGTTCTATACGGAACCGAGACCAGTTTTTCAGAAAAGCTGGCAGCTACTGCATCTTCTGCTGCATCAAAAGTCTTTTCTCATGCACAAGATGCCGTGTCTCAGGTCCATGAACAAGCAGATTATTTGGGGTCTCAAGCCCCTGCAGCTGCATCTACAGTGTCCTCGATGGCTTCAATAGTTAGCGATAAAGCAAGCAGCGTAATCATCGGAGAGGAGCCTCCTATGGCTGAGCGGATGTCAAGCAGGGTCTCGGAAGCTGTGTATGGCAGCGAACCAAATATTGCAGAGCAAGCCATATCTTCTGCTTCAAGTCTTGCTTCAACCGCCAGTGAACGGATCATGGGAACGGAGCCTGCAATGGCAGAGCGGGTTTCACAAAGAGCTAGAGAGGCAGTATTCGGCAGAGAACGAGGCAATATTGAAAAAGCCACATCTGTGATGAAGGCAAGTGCGGCAGTTGTGGAGGAGAAAGTGGCGAGTGCAACTGCAAGTGCCGCGTCGAGTGTGTCTCGTGCTATGCCTGTCGCGGCCAAAAATGCAGAGTCTCTATCTTCTAGCCTGGCTTCCGTGGCTAGGAAAGCTTCAGACGCTGCTAAAAGCATGGCTGGAGATGTTCGTGCCGAGTTATAGTCAAGCGGGCGACGTGTAAAGTAGTCAAGGATTGATCCCTTGCAGGTTCTCACACGTAAATTACCTACATCATATTAACAAAACATCCTGCAAAGCCTAATTGATGCAAAAGATCTCCAAGCATACGCACGCCTCACCCGCAAACTGCTCGCCACTAGAATAAGGCGTCAAGGCAGCAGCAGCATGCAGCCGCGGCACACAATCCGCAGCATAGGTCTTCAGTTCCGGAGCTTCGTTGCGGCGGCTGCTGGACATACACCGGCTGTTGCTGCTGAGGATAGTAGTGCTGTTGGGGTGGGTAGCCTTGCTGCGGGTATCCACCTTGCTGTGGGCCGCCGTAGTACGCGCCTTGGGGCTGCTGCGGAGGATAGTACCCTCCCTGATGCTGCATACCCCCACCAAACATGCCTCTCTGGTCGTAGCCACCCTGCTGTTGCTGTCCCGGAGGTGGGTTTGGGGGGGCTCGATAGTAGTCCTTGTTACTCATGCTGGGGCAGGGTGCGATGAGGTGGTGGTGTGCAGTGATCGATCGGGATTCAACGTGGCTGAGTGAGGAGCAGCAGCTTATTATTAGAACAACGCCAAAAAGCTAGCAAGCCACTGTAACTAACGATGTAATCTGTACCAAGTAAGACATCGTATCGAGAACGAGTTGGGAGGGTAGAGATTTGATCTTGGAAAAGTGTGAAATACGGAAGTGCATCGCATCGCTAGACTGCGCCCGTGACGTACGTTGTCCACCACCATGAGCGGCTTTGAAGACAACAATCCATTCGCTGCGGAACGAAGGTTTTCGAACTCGTCAGCTGGTTCTGGAGGAACCCAGGACCAGTCCAACCATTCCGAGCCTCAGACTCCGTATCCCCAGGATGACAGTACGGAGGATGCTGGGGAAGGAGTGCCGAATAGACCCTCCTCATTCCAGCAAAAGAAAACGTACAATACGCGTGTGGAAAACTATCTTCTCGAAAATCCATCGTCAGTCCATTTACAAATCATCGATGCTGGCAAGTCGAACGAGGGGAATGGATCATACATCGTCTACAACATCCGCACGGGAGACGTCAATGTCAAGAGGCGCTACTCAGAATTCGAATCACTGCGCAATAACTTGGTCAAGCTGTTCCCAGTATTGGTGGTACCATGCATACCCGAGAAACATTCCATGGCAGACTACGCAGCGGCGCCGACAAAAGCCAAAGAAGACATGCAAATTCTCGACCATCGAAAGCGAATGTTGACGGTCTTTCTAAACAGGTGTGTCAAAATCAAAGAAGTGAGGGAGAGTTCTGTTTTCCAGCGTTTTCTCGATCCAGCTGCCAGTTGGAGCGAAGTACTCAATTCTCCACCGGTGAGCACTCTACCAAAGAACATTCTCAAGGCACCTCCATTGAATCCTTCTTCGCCATCTCCCGAACATCAACACCTCCCTATACCTTCATCCTCATCCAAATTGCACGAGCCAGAAGAGGAAGTTTACGGAGATGCAGACAGCGAAGCGAAGGAATATGAGACGATCGCAAATCGTCTCGAGAAAATCAACAGACGTATCATCAAACGGTTGGCAGAGATGGCGACCGATCATTCTGAACTCGGTGCCAGATACAATGCGTTTTCGCTCTCTGAGTCTGGGAGCTTAGCAGCTGTTATAGAAAGAATCGGTCAGGCTATGGATTCCACATATCTCGCCACGGAAGAGCTCGTGGGAAGTCTATCATCTGGATTCGCTGAACCTGTTGCAGAATCTTCGCAGCTCGCTCAAATGGTAAGGACAGTGCTGAAATATCGCAAGCAAAAGAGTTTGCAGATGGATATGACTGTCGATCAGCTTGCCAAGAATCGCACAAGCCTGGATGGTCTTGAGCGCAGCGAGAGTGAGGCCCGACGTATTGAGACCTACCTTCAGGGTAATGTCCAGAGACCACCCGTAGAAGCTCCAACCGCAACCGAGGAGCGTTTTCCACCTACACACGAAGAAGGTGCGGTGCAGAAAAAAAGCAATCCTGGCGGGTTCAAGATGTTTGGCAAGCTCAATCATGCGATACACGGGATCATTGATGTCGATCCTGAGACCACAAGACGAAATAATATTGGGAAGACACGGGAAACGATTTCACAGGTGAGAGCGGGAAGAGTATGACTAATCATGTAGCTTGAAGGTGCCCTAACCGCTGCCAAGCAAGATGTTGAAGATGCCAACCAGGCTGTGAAGCGTGACATCCAACGCTTTCAGCTGGAGAAGGAAGGGGACCTGCGACAAATGATGGTGTCTTTTGCTCGGAGTCACGTGGAGTGGGCCACGAAAAACCTTGAAACATGGCAGGAGACACACGCGGAAGTAGACAAAGCATTGACGTGATTTTTACTCCATGAGTTCGAAGCACCAAGAACGTGTTTGGAAAGCGATGTTACGTTTCGGCGCGTACTATCAATCTCCATCAAGTTGGCAACACAGCCCGTTCTCCCCGTTAGGGCGGCACAACCTAAAATGCCTCAAATTGTATCCACTGAGCTAGCAATGGGCAGTGTTGCTCCGAGAGGAACCGTATGTAAACCAACCCAGCGAATAGAAAATATGTTCTCCTTGAGCGTACGATAGCCAAAGTACGCCAAGACGTCATCTGACCGGGACTTTACAGATCTCGGCTTCTTCCGAGTGGGAAACATGCTTCCGTCTTGCCAATGGATTGATCGAGTGACACAGCCACCGAAAGTAACTTCGTGCGTGGGCTAGCCAACGAGCGGTTAGCAACAGGCGGGCGATATTCAGGCACAAGTGCCCAAAGCGGTACCGCCAAAATACGACAAATCCAAGCTCAGCAGCCCAAACCCAGCATTCTGGCCAATTTTGACGCATGAACGAGGGGAGGGAGTCACTCGGATCCAAGCAAAATTCGTAATGTTGAATTGCAGCTACATCTTGAGGCCCCCAGCGAAGAGTGGTGGTGGGGTGGGGGTGGGGAAATGTTGTTACGAATGCGGTTGCGCGCGTGGTCGCTTAAAGGTGCGGTAAACCTTCTTTTCATCCCCATTAAGAGATCAGCCGCTGTTACTCTGGATGACAGCTCGCATCACTACCCGCTATGTCACTCTTTCCCTCTCCCCTCCCCTCCCCTCTCTTCCACCCATATGTCAACAATGATGGCTACTACCTTTTCCGCACTCTCCCGGACTGTAGACAGCTGAAACGGCATTGGCACGGGAGTCAGTACCAAATTCACAGCAGCTATGTCCGCTGTGAACCATAGGAACAACAGCAGTAGGAATGGGGAAGAGTATGGCTTCCAATTGGTCTATCCATACATTCACAACGGGGCTTCTGTGCATCTGGGCGTTGGAGTATCAGGGCCAATCCTTGTTGTCAGAGTGCGGGTGGTTGGAAATCACTACAACAACGGTCTCCATGATCGCCCATTCGATCTGCTGCAAATGTCCCTATGTGATCACCACGGAAGAAGACTCCCAATGGGTGCAGGGAATCCCATACTGCAAGGTTCGCTCGCCAGCTCCTTGTATACAATTGGGACAGACGACGATCAGGAATCAGGGGATTTAACGGGATATTGGGCGGTGTTTCCAGACGCAGTCATTACAGAGACGGGAAATTATATGGCACAGCTCAATTTGATCCGGCTGGTAACTGCAAGCGAAGATACGGGTG
>JAABUZ0100004444.1_pt1 | contig 19355 bp, 23 predicted proteins | sample 5562091 | NCBI WGS metagenome assembly JAABUZ01 (sample SAMN12813069, study PRJNA571459) | rock metagenome | isolation source: Antarctica rocks | place: Antarctica: Victoria Land, Linnaeus Terrace sud | collected 2015-12-21 | reverse complement strand
CCGCCCCGCCCGCGTGGCTCGTGCCGGTCGCGCCCCACCGCGGGGTCGCGGCCCGCGCCCGCGCCGCCGCCTAACGCCGTCCCCCACCGCCCATGTCCTGGTTCAGCAAGCACGTCCTGCACAACGGCGCCGCCGCCTAACGCCGTCCCCCACCGCCCATGTCCTGGTTCAGCAAGCACGTCCTGCACAACGGCGGCGCCGCGCTGACGGCGGCCGGCGCGGTGATCGTCGCGCAGGTCGCGCACCAGCTCGCGACCGACCCGACGCAGATCATGACCCCCGCCTTCGGCTTCAAACTCGCCGCCCCCACGCTCGTCGCGGTGTGGCAGGCCGCGACCGCGCCCGTGATTCCGACGAGCGCCAACGGCCTGAAAACCACCGTGGACGACGGCACGCCCGAAGGCGGCGTCATCGTGCACGCGCCCGACGCGCCGGCCGGCGGCGACGCGCTGCAGTCCGCGCCACCCCGGCCTCTCCCCGGCCCGGACGACGGAGGGATCTGACGTGGACACCCCGACGACCGCTGCCGTGCCGACGCCCACCACGGCCCCGCTCCCCCTCGACGCGCGCACCGTCGCCGACGCGCTCCGGCTCGCCGACTTCGCGCGCGACTGTTTCGGCCGCGACTACCCGTCCGCCCTGCGGGCGGTCCAGGTCGCGCAGTGGGCGCTGGAAAGCGGCGAGGGCGTGCACGACTGCGGGGGCGCGCGGAATTACTTCGGCCTCAAGGCCCGCGACGCGCCGGGGCCGGGCGGGGCGCACGACCGGATGGTGTTCGCGCCGACGACGGAGCACCTGGCCGGGGCGGACGTGCGCACGCGCGCCAACTTCCGGCACTTCGACACCGCGGCCGCGTGCTTCGTCGCGCACGCGCGGCTGCTGTGCTACGTCGACGCCTATGCGCCCGCCCGCGCGCACGCGACCGACCCGATCGCCTTCGCCGGGGCGTTGCAGGGCGTCTACGCCAGCGACCCGCACTACAGTGTCAAGCTCGTCGCGCAACTGCGCGCCCTCGGGCTCGTCCCGCCGGTCGCGCCGGCGGCGGGCGCCTAACGTGCGCCTACCGTGCGCCTAACGTGACGCTCCGCGTTGTCCCGCCCGGCCCGCGCGTGTTCGGCCGGCCCGTCGCGGACCCCACGGGCCCAGGCGGCGCCGTCGTCGCGGACCGCGCGCAGCCGCGCGGCGTCGTGCCCTCGCGCGTCGCCCCCGCCGACCCGTCCCGGCCGTGCCGCGACCTCACCCCCTGCGCGCCGGGGCTCGTGCGTCGGTGGACGGCGTTCGCGGCCGACATGGCCGCGCACGGCGAGCCGGTCGCGGTCGAGGAGACGACCCGCACGGACGCGCGGCAGGCGTGGCTCTACGCGCAGGGCCGCACGCGCGCGGGGGCGATCGTCACCGACGAGCCGACCGCGGCGCACACCGGCCACGGTTACGGGATCGCGCTCGACTTCCGGTTCCTCTACGACCCGTGGGGCTTCACGCCCGCGCGCCGCGCGCTCGTGCTCGCGTGTGCCCAACGCGCGGACCTCTTCAGCGGCGTGCAGTGGGCCCCGCGATTCGACGCGGCGTACGGCGACCTGCCGCACCTGCAATGCCACATCCCCGGCGTCGGCACCGCGCCCACCCAGGCCATGCGCGTGGCCCGCGCGCAGGCGCTCGCCTCTGGCGTCTGGGCGCCCGTGTGGGCGCTGGTTCCGGCCGCGCTCGCCTAACACACGCCTCACGCACGCCTCACGCACGCCTCACGCACGCCGCCTCCCGACATGCCGCTCACCCTGCCCCGTCTGTTCGCGCTCAAGCTGCCTGGCGTCCCGACCGCGCCGGCGGCCGTCCCGGTCCGCTCGGTGACCCTCACGCTGTCGTCCGCCGGCGGCGTGGTCGGCGACGCGCTCACGGCGACCGTGCACGCGTGGAGCGGGCCGGCCGGCACCGGCACGCTGCTCCTCGGCCGGAGCGCCGCGCTCGCGTCGAGCGCGCCCGCGGTCGCGGCGGTGTCGGGCCACGTGGTCGGGCTGCGCATGGCGGGCAGCGCCGCCATCACCGCCACGTGCGAGGGCGTGACCAGCCCGCCGGTCACGGTGACGGTCACCGCGGCCGCCGCCGCGCCGCCGCCCGCGCTCAACCTCTCGATGCAGCTCGCGCTGGCGCGTGGGCTCGCGGGGACGTACACCGCCATCGGCCCCGTGCCGTTCACCGTCGCGCAGAACGTGCAGCCCGCCGACCTCGCCAACATCAGCGGCTGGGACGCGCAGAACAGCGAGGTGTCCATCTATCTGGAAGATCGGGGCTGTCGGCACGCGACGAACGGGATGAACGAGCCGCTGTTCGAGGCGTACGCCGAGGTCCAGGCGGCGTGGGCCGACCCGAACGTCCACCCGGTGATCACCTTCCGCAACGACCGTCCCGTCACCAAGCCCCGGCTCGTGAAGAAGGGCTACGACGGCGCGAAGATGGTCAACAACATCGCCTCCGTCATCATCGACCCCGCCGACCCGACGAAGCTGCGGCTCAACAACAGCGGCGCGTACCTCACGGCGACCGACAACCGCGTCCGGCGATGGACACCCCAGACGTGCGCGTGGGATGCCACGGCTATTATGACGGACAACCCGGTGCTGAACCAAGGGCAGTCCTCGTCCGGCTATAACTACTGCGACATCACCATCGCCGTGAACAAGAACACCGGCGTGGCGCTCGCGATGCCAGTATTCCAGGGCGGGAACGGCGACGGACCGGGAGCCGGGGTTGGGTACCCGAACGGGCCGATCGACTGGCGCACGGACCGCGATCCGAACGTGCTGTGGCAAGGCGTCGCGACACTGCGCCTGAAGCTCGCGCCCTCAGGCGCCGCAGTACCCGGCGTGTTCAGCTTCGGCACCACGCCGCTCAACTCGCCGATGGTGGCCGAGCTGCCGGTCGACGGCGTGCAGCACGGGTGGGTGTATGGCGCGGACGGGACACTGGATGGCAACGGGAAGCAGAAAATGACGATCCCCGCCATCGGTCCTGCGCAGTGGCAGCCGAACGAGATCCCCGAGGCGTCGCTCGTTCCCGCCGACCCCTCGTATCTGCTCGGCACGGGCCTCGTCCCCTACGACACGATTACGGCCGCCGCAAGCCGCGCGTTAGGCCCCGACTACTCGGCGTACGAGGACAAGGCACTCTACTCGGAGGACTCGCTCTGGTATCGGAGCGGCTCGGACACGATGCTCAATCCGGCGTACTGTCGACCCGAGCGGTCGATCATCCAGTTCGCTCGGGACGGGAACCTGCGCCACTGGTTCCGCGCCCTCGCCAAACACAAGGCGTGGCGCGACTACATGCACACCACGGCGACCAACCCGGCGGACTACACCCATGGGGACGGGCCACAGTACAAGTGGAGCGCGAACGAACCCGCGACCGATGGGGGAATGCTGCCGATCCGCTGGCTGCTGACGGGCGAACAAGAAGCGCTCGACCACATCGGCGACATGGCGTACGATGGCGAGCGCCGACAGTACGACTATGGGTCCGTGGAAAACCATCGCACGGACCGCAATGGGGTCGTGGTGGCGATGGGGCTGGATTCGACGTGGCGCACCTTGATGCACGTCGCGCAGGGCATCTACTGGCTGCACCACCTCAATCAGCGCACCCTCAGCGGATGGACGGCGACGAACCTCTTCACGCCATTCCTGCAAACGCACGCGAGTGCGAACACGACGCTCGCGCGCTGGCAGCGGGCGTGTGCGTGGATCGAAGCGCACATGCGCGCGGGCTCGGCGCGTCCGGCGGAGTGGCGCACCATTCGGGGGGCGGCGAACGCCAACCTGCGCTGCATCTCGATGAGCGACTACGGCGAGCGGGGGAAGGGGGGGATCGGTCTATTTATGACCGGGTGGCTCTTCGCGCGCGGGAGCATCGTGCAAAAGATGTTCGGGACCAATGCGGTCGCGAGTTTCGACCAGTCGATGCTGGACACGTATAATTATTCGCTCGATGCGAAGAAAATCGACGACGTGAGTCCCCTGCTGATCGACTGGACGGACGGCCGTGAGGGGTACGCTTACTCGGAGGGCTTCGCGCTAAACCCCGAACTCGACTGGCCGGACGCGGTGGCCGCAGCGCCGCCCGACCAGCGCGTCGACCATTACACCGAGCCGAACCCTCCGCAACCCGCGGATTTGGGCGGCGTCGAGTTGAACGGCGAGCATTTCCCCGCATTCGTGCGGCTCGCGACGGTCGTGGATGTACCGAACGCGCAGCGGTGGTGGCAGCTGATGGCGCTCTTTTTCCGCCCCCTCAAGAGCTGTTCGAATTGGAATTACTTCGAGAAAATATCGAGCGAAGCGGGCACGATGAGCCCGGCCTACCTCGCGTACGCCGGGGCGAACCCGCCGACGGCGACGCCAGCCGACGCCCTCGTGTTCGCGTCCGCGGACTGGTATTCGCTCCGCGCCCGTCCCACGATCGCGGGGACGACGCTCACCTTCCCAAGCGCGCCAGGGCACTACGGGCACAAGTTCGTGGACATGCGCGACCGGTGGGTGCACTTCCACACGGACCTGTTCGCGGATGCGCAGGCCCCGCAGGTCGTGCCGTTCCTGAACATCGGCGACACGTACCGCTTCTTCCAGCTGAACGCGGTGGCGGGGACGATCACTGAGAACGTCAACAGCGTGTCGGTCGCGGCGAGTGCATCGGCCAATCGGTATTTCCGCGCCGGGTACGTCACGGCGACGAACTGCTTCACCCTGCAATGGAGTCCGACCGGTGCGGCGGGCAGCTACGTGAACATCCCCGGACTCTCGCTGACGCCGGTCACGGGGAATGACGTGGCCCACGCGGCGAGCGCGTCGTTCGGGGTCTACAAGGATGGCACCGACGTCGCCGGACACCCCGCGGTCCTCACGTTGGTCAATGCCTAACGCCGCCTACCTCGCCTCGCTCGTTCCCGCCTAACGCCACCTCACGCCACCCGCCCATGCCCACCCCGATTTCGCAACTCCCCGGCACCGTCACGCCCGACCTCTGGGGCGGCGCGACCGTCTCCGCCGGGGGGGCGGTGAACGTGCCGTTCAACGGCGGCGTGGCGTGGAACGACGTCAGCACCGTCGGCGCGTCGCTGGTCGTGCTCACGAGCTCCATCGACACCAGCGGGAGCGCGCAGGGGTACCTGTTCGTGGAGGGCCTCGCGCCCGGGTACGCCCTCGGGGCCGGCGTACGGATCTACAAGGACACCGGGTCGTCGCCGCCGCACCTGTACCTGTACGACCGCGCGACGGGCAACATTTTTAGCGGGCTCGACCTGTCGCTCGCCTACACCCGCTTCGCGCCGGACCAGGCGACCGGGGCGTTTCGCGTCGACCAGGCCGCGGCGTTAGGCGGCCCGTGGACCAACAAGTTCACGTGTCCCCTCCCGGCCTCCTACACGCCGGCGATCGCCGCGGACGGGCGCCTCACGCTGTTCGGCCCGCTCGCGTTTTCGATCGTGTCGCAGGGGGCGCCGCCGGCGCCGACGCTGCAGAGCGTTGCGGTGGGACTCGCCGCCTCGACGGTCGCGGGCGGGCAGACGGTGCAGGCGACGGCGACCGGGACGTTCAGCGACGGGACGAGCACGACGACGCGCGTGCTCGCCGCCGCGGACGGGCTCACGTGGTCGCAGCCCGCGGGGATGGGGAGCATCGACGGCTCCGGCCTCTCGACCGCGCCCGCCGCGGCCGCGGGGGCGCAGACCGTGACGGTCACCGCGTCGGTCGGGGGCAAGTCGGGCACGGCGAGCTACACCGTGCCCGCCGCGCCGCCGCCGCCGACCGCGCCAACGATCCGCGTGCGGGACGGCGCGACCGGGAATCAGCTCGCTTCGGGCGCCGTGCTCGATCTTGGCATGCAAGCGGGGCGCGTGCCGCAGACCCGCTGTCTGTTCATCGACAACGGGAACTCGCAGTCGACCGACGAGGCGCTCGTCGGCCTGGCCGTCGTGACGCCGTCGGGCGCCGCGTGGCTCGGCACAACGATCGACTACCCGAATGCGGCGGCGACGGTGCTGCTCATCGCCGCGCCGCCGGCGACGGTGCCGGGCACGCCGTACGCGGACGCGGCATGTCAAATCACCTCGAGCGTGCCGGGCGTGGCGCCGTTCTTGTTCACGGTCCGGGGCGCGGTGGCGGCACCAGACAATGGCGTGGCGCAGTTGGCGGACATCGAGGCGCGGGTGCAGCGGATCGAGGCCACGGTCCTGACGCTCGCGGCGAACGCGGGGACGATCGCGCAGCAGGCGACGGCGAGCGCCGCGGCGACGTCGGCGCAACTGCAGACCGACGGCGTGCCCCTCACGACGGGGAGCGCCGGATCGGTCGTGACACAGACGCAGCTGGCGCTCGCGCCGTCCATTACCGCCGCGACCACCGCCGCCACCACGGCGGGCACGAAGGCGGACGCCGCGAAGACGAGCGCGGACACCGCGGCGAGCGCGGCCGGCGCGGCGCGCGACCGCGCGCTGCTGCTTGCGATCGACCCGAGCGGGCACGTCACCACGGCCAACCCCGGCGGCCTCACGGGTGGGCAGGACGCGGCGCTCGGCGCGCTCAACACCCGGATCACGGAGGCGCGGGCCGGAAATCTCGACGCGGTCCCGCAGCTCGCGACCGGCCAGCAGCTCACCGGCGCGCGCGACGCGATCAACGGCCACACCGACAACGCGACGCAGGGGCTCGCGACGGCGCAGGGGGTGACCGGCGTGGTCGGCGCGGCGCGCGATACGATCACCGCGCACACGGACAGCGTGACGGCCGGCCTCGCGACCGGGCCGGGGCTGAACACCATGCGGGACGCGGTCAACAGCCACACCGACCTCACCACGACTCCGCTCGCGACGGGCACGCAGGTCGGCGCGGCGAAGGCGAGCGCGGACGCGGCGAAAGTGAGCGCGGACGCGGCCGCGAAGCCGGGCGACGTCACCGCGGCGCGCGACGCCATCGCGCAGACCATCAACACGCACACCGACAACGCCGTCGCGCCCGTGGCGCAGGCCGCGCTGGGCGCCCAGCAGAGCGCCGCCGCCGCCGCGGCGATCGACCCGGGCGCGCCGCTCGCCGCGCCCCGGCCGGTCGCCCCGGGGCTCCCGCCGGCCGGCGCCACCGCGACGCTCGCGCAGAAGATCGACGCGATCTATCAATATCTCTGCGGCGAGCAGGATCTCGGCGGCACCCCGGACCGCGCGACGCGCACACTCCGCAAGACGGACGGCACGGCGGGCGGGACGCTCACCTACACGAGCACCCCCGACGGATCGCTCCAGGTGCGGCGCACCGCGTAACATCCGTTAGGCTCGGCGCCGCCGGACCCCGGCGCCGAGCACCGCGAGTCCGCCGAGCGTGAGGGCGAGCGTGGCGGGCTCGGGGGCGGCGGTGACGCTGATGTCGTCGAGGTGCAGGATCGCGCCCACGTCGTCGCACGTCGGGCCGTCGCACCCGATGGTGTGGTTGACGAACTCGAGGACGGTCGACGTCGACGCGGCGGTGAGGACGAACGTCGAGAGCGCGAACGGCGTAGTCCCGGCGAACGGCGTGCTCCCGACGAGCACGCCGCCCCAATAGACCTCAGCGGCGCCGCCGCCGAAGAACAAGCGCCGCGTCCCGGCCCAGAAGTCGAGCTGGTACGTCATCCCGGGGACGGTCGTGAGCTTCTGGAAAATGTACGTGTCGTTGTACTGGGAACCAGGCGCCGAGATCAGACACATGCCGTACATCCCGCTGTGCGCCGCCTCCGTGCAGCGCGTCGCGTTCGGCGACTCCGTGAACCCGAACGCTAGGGGGTCGAGCGACTCGAACCCGCCGTTCTGGACGAGATTCTGCGCGGACGCGAGCGCGGGGGCGGCGAGCAGGGCGGCGGCGGCGATGGTGGTGCAGATTGAGCGCATACGGACGAGCCTCCAAAAGGGTGAGTCCGGTTGCGCGTCGTCTCGGGGTCCTTACCAGGGGAGAGCCGAGGCGGCGCGTTCCTGCGTGAGGGGTCGTGCGTTAGGCGGGTGGCGCAATGCGATGGAGTGCCTCGATTCCAACGAGCACGATACGGGGCTTCGACCCATCGGGCGGGCCTAACACACCGGCAGCGTGCAGTTGGTCGACGATGCGAACCGCCCGATCGTAGTCGATCTTCAGCCGCCGCTGGAGCAGCGACGTCGACCCGCCCTGGTGCTGGATGCACACCTCGGCCGCGTCGTAGAACAGCGTGTCGTGATCGCCGGCGTCTGGTCCGTGCGCGCCACTAGCGTGAGAGGCGAGCGCGAGCCGCCGCGCAGGGGTGCCGGCGTGCGGCGCGTTGGTCGGTTGCTGCGCCCGCACGCCAAGTAGTCGCGCAAGCGCGACCGTCGCCATCTCGGCCGCGCCGGGACCAGCGTCGAATCGGAGATAAGGACTGCGTGCGCGGCCGCACGCGAGCCATACGCCGTCGTTTTCGTGACGGACCGCGATCACCTCGGAAAGCGAGATGGCCTTCTTGCCCTGCCAGCCAACGACGAACGCCTGTCGGTCGGTGATGTGCACGTCGCCGTGCATGAGCGTGGCGATGTTGCCCCCGGCGCGTGCCTCATCCCAACGCCCGACCGCACGCACGCAGCACGTCTCCCCGTGAGCGAGCGGCAGAGCGCTCTCGACCGGCACCAACGGCTCGTGCTCAAGCGCCCACAGCGCGCGGAGTAGGGTCAGGGTCGGCCGCCATGTCTTTGCCGCGTCGTCGATCGCGACGTGGAAGCCCCACCCGGCGAGGTACTGTGTGGCGCCTTGGTCGTCGGTTGGGCTCCACCGCCGCGCTCGTTCTCCCATCTCGAGCCGGCGGCGTAGTTCCGAGCCCGCAATGCGTGCTACCACGTCCCCGCGCTGTTCGTCGGTCAGTCCGTGGGCCGCGCAGATGGTGCGTACGACGCCTATGTCCGTGGGGGGCATCCGTCCGTCGAGCGTGACACCACGAATCTCGCTCTCGGCCGCGCGTTCCGCGGGCGTGAGCGGATCGACCGGCGCGGGGGAGGGTGACGGTTCAGGTTCGCGGGCGGGAGTCGGTTGGGGTGTCGGCTGAGGTGTTGGCTGAGGTGTTGGCTGCGAGGCGGGCGGCGGGACATACGGCGCGGCGCGACGGGACGCCCGGCGCCTTGTCGCTGCGCCGATCACCGCCACGAGCACGCTGACGAGCAGGCCGAACAGTGCGACCGCGGGGTCGGCGTTACCAGCCCGCAGCAACATCGGCGTTGGCTGAGATTCGATTGTCACTCGCGGGTGCGCCTCGCCCCACCCTGAGCACGAGCGCCGCCGCGACCAGGGCCGCGGCGCCACCCGCCCCCTTCCGCCACCGTGGCCGGCCGCTACGATTCTGGGCCCGCAGCTGTCCGAACAGATCCCGAAACATGTGCACTCCGAACGGTGAGACAGTCGTGTGGGTGGTCGAGATCGACCACCCGGAGTGGGGCCTGAAAGCGGGCGACGTCCTCACGCTCGACTGGCGGAGCGAGCGCCCGATGTGGAAGTGCTCGGAGCTGCCGCCACTCCTGCACGGCGCGCTGGACGGGCTGTGGGAGCGCGGCATCATCCGGTGCCTGAACGACCTAGAGGCGGGGGCGGTCCGGATCTCACTGCGGCCGGCGGTGCCGGACGTGGCGGCGCCGGATCGGACGCCGCATCCTGCCGCGCCAGCGCCGCGCGTGCTGCCGCTGCGGCCGTCGCTGCCGACGCCACCCGACCCGGCGAGCTGACCGGCGCGGCGTCGGACGTCACACCGTCCGTCGGCGCACCGACCCCCCAAGCGAGCCACGCCGGCGAGACCTGGAGTTCCGCGGCAACCGACGGAATGCGCTCTGTAGACGGGCTCTTCTTGCCGCTCTCCCAATCGCTCACCGACGCCCCGGAGACGCCGAGCGCGCGGGCGAGATCGACCGGCTTGTAGTCGCGACGAAGCGTCATCCCACGCAACCGCCGCCCTTCCGCAATGCGCTCACCGAGCGCCCGCTTTGCGTCGGAAGTGGGTATCGCTGCGTCGTCCATAGCCTGTAGCCAGAAGTTGATCACCGAGGGCTTGCGCACTTATCCAACGGCTATTACCGTTATCCGCGCAACAGGTAACGGACATTAGCCCACGGCAATGATGCCCCCAGACCCGCAGGCCCGCAAGAAGGCGTTCAAGGCGGCGCTCGCGTTCGCGGACGTGACGCTGAAGGACTGGGCCGCCGACCACGGCGTGACGCCGGTGCACCTGCACCTCGTGTTGCGGGACGAGCGCACGAGTGAGCGGTTGCTGACCGACATCGACGCGTTCATCGCTCAACACACGCCGCGCAAGGTCGCGGCGACTGCCGCCTAACGCGGCGCACAGGATGGCGGGGCGCGCGATCGTGTCGTCATGCGCTCCACGTTGGACCCGCTGTGACAGCGGCGGTAGACGCAAACCTCCGGTAGCACGCCCGCTGCCCGAGACCCGGACCCGAGACCCGAGACATGCCCGATGCGCCAGCCCGATCCCCACCAGCCCCGCCCCCCGCGGCGCCCCCTCACCATCCGCGAGAAGATCGACCGCGAGCTCCGGCCGATCGCCACGACCAAACTGCTCCGCGGCCGCCCGCTCCCCACGCGCCGGTTCGAGGACGTGAGCCGCGGGCGCACGTCGCCCGCGCGCTGTGACGTCGAGATCGCGCTCGACGCCCGCCGGTACGCTGACGCCACGCCCGACGACGTGCGCGCCTACCTGCACGCGAGCGCGGCCGTGAAGGCCGCCGCCGTCGAGGACGCGCTGCGCGAAGCGGCCTAACAGAAACGGAAAGGGCCGCCGGTGACAGCCGGCGGCCCCAAACCCGAGATGCACAGCGGATGCGCTCCGCTGCACCCCCACAAGCTACCGAGGACCCGAGACCATGGGCACCGCCTGGTACGACCTGCCCGCCGAAGTTCGCGAGATGTACGGCGACGCGCCGCCCTCCCACCGCTTCCCCCATCAGTCCCTCCCCGCCGTGCCTGCCCCCCGCCACCTCCCCGACCCCGCCGAGTCGTTCGCCGAGTTCCAGGTGCGCGAGCACGCGGTGCAGACGCGCCGCGCCGCGGACGGCTGGCGTCGCGTGGGGCCCAAGTTCGGCCCGACGCGGCAGGGGCCGCGGTGGCTGGAGGACGCCGGCGCGCTGGCCGTGCGCGAGGCGCTGGACGGCGCGGAGGTCGCGCTGATGGCGATCCCCTTAAGCCCCGGCGCGTGGGGCATCTACAGGCGCGCGTTGCCGGTGGTGGCGTCGGTCGATGACGAGAGGATCGCCGCGTGAGCGCCGAAACGATCGACCTCGCCCGACTCGCGACGCTGCCGCCGCTCGCCCGGGGCGTGCACTCGCCCGGCGAAGGGCGGGCCTGCCTGCTCGAAGCGGTGGCCTACGTGGCCGGCGAACAATGGTCGGATCACCCGGCGTGCGTTTCGCCGGTCATCGCGGCGTTCGGGCGATCCTGGAACGATGCGTTCGACGACGACGACGCGACGCGGGACCGGCTGCTCCGCCCGCTCCTCCCCGCGTTGATCGGCACGGCCACGGGGGCGGCAGACGAGGAAACGCGCGCGTGGATGGCGACCGACTGGCTCGCGCACGTGCAGGCGCCCGCGTGGCTCCGACTCGCCGGCCTCACGACGCACGCGGAGGCAATCGAGGCGTGCGCGCGGATCGCGGACGCGGCCACGGCGCGCTCGGCGCAACCGGCCCTCACCGCCGCGTGGGACGCCGCGTGGGACGCCGCGTGGGACGCCGCGGGGGCCGCCGCGAGGGACGCCGCGTGGGACGCCGCGTGGGACGCCGCGTGGGCCGCCGCGTGGGCCGCCGCGTGGGCCGCCGCGGGGGACGCCGCGGGGGACGCCGCGGGGGACGCCGCGGGGGACGCCGCGAGGGACGCGTTGCGCCCCACGGTCGAGGCGCTCCAGGTGAGCGCCATCGACCTCCTGCGGCGGATGTGCGCCCTGGGGGCCTGACCATGCGCTTCACGCTGCTCCTCTCCCTCGGCGACGTCGCCATCTCGGGCGGCGCTGTCCTGCTCGTCGCCCACCTCTGGCGCGCGATCCTGCGGGCCGAGGCACGCGAGGCGGCGCTCGAGCGCCGCGCCGCGCGGCACACGCCCGCCCGCTCCGAATCCCCCACCGCGCCGAGGGCCTCCCGATGAGCACCGCACTCGCCACGATCCCGCCCCAGGCGGCCGCGCTCGTCGAGGAGCGCAAGATCCGCAACGCCCTCGCCCAGCAGCTCCGGGGCGCGACGTGGAGCAAGGACCTCTCGGCCGACGGCGTCCGCGCGCTCGCCGAGTACTGCTACCGCCGGGGCGTCGACCCGGTGGCGGAGGTCGAGGTGCTCGGCGGGCGCCCGTACTTCACGGCGACGTACTACGACCGGATCGGCGCGGACCTGATCGCGGCCGGCGTGGTCGAGCGGGTCGAGCAGCTGCACGTCGCGGCCGATCCCCGGCTCGGCGAACTCGTCGCGCTCGCCGAGCAGCTGGCGGCGGAGGGGGCGGATGACCCCGAACTGCGCGCGGAGGCGCGGAACGCTCGCCGGGAGCAGGCGCGGCGCCTGGCGCTCCGCATCAAGCACGCCGCGCCGGAGGGCGCGGCGGCCGTCGTGGTGACCAGAATCTACGTGCGCGGCCTCGCGTCGCCGATCGAGGCCGCGAACTGGGCCGGCGGCGGCGTCCGGCCCAAAACCTACAACGGCAAGGCGGGCGACCCGATCGGCGACGCGGAGCCGACCAAGACGGCCGAGTCGCGCAGTCGACGCCGCGCGTGGCGGCAACTGCTCACGTCCGACGCGATCCGCGGCCTCGCCCCACGCGCGCCGGCCCTCGCCCGCGCCGTCGCGGCCGAGCAAGAGACCCGGGACGACGGCGCGCTGCTCGCCCCGGTGCTCGCCGACGACATGGCGCGCGGCGCCGAACTCCGCGCGTCCATGCGCCCGCACGCGCTCGCCGCGGGCGACCTCTACGCCGACCCCGACGACGCGGACGACGCGCCCGCGCCGCGGGTCGGCCACGACGAGGCCGACCCGCTCGACGCGGAGAACGCCGCGCTCGACGCCCAGCTCGTCGCCGAGGACGCGGACGCGCCGTCTGTCGCGGCGCTCCCGATCGCGGCGGAGCGGGCGCCCGCCCGGGACCCGCGCGCCGAGCCGACCGACGCGGACCGCGGGAACGCGCAACGATCATTGCTGCCCGACGGGGCGGCGGTGCGTCGGCGGAATGCCGTCACTGAGGGCGCCTAACATGGCGACCCGATCGGAGGAGATCCGCGCGCGGTGGGCCGACGCGGAAATTGACGGCCCGTGGCGCGCGGAGACGGTGACGGGCGACGATGGCGAAGCGTACGCGAGTGTGGTGACCGGCTCGCCGCTCGCCTCTGACCACGTCTGCACGACGGGGGCGCTCGGCGTGCCGGGCGTCGAATCCGCGGCGGAACGGTTCGCGCAGGCGCCGGGCGACATCGCCTATCTGCTGCACCGGGAGGCCGAGGCGGGGCGCATCCTGGGGGATGCGCTCGCGTCGTACGCGCTCACGCCCGACCTCATGCACAACGCCGTGTGCTACACGCTCGCGGCGACCGGCGTCATCGGGGAGCGCGCGGCGGCGATTGCGGCCGACATCGTGGCGCAGCTGTACCCGGTGCCGGCCGTGGCGCAGCCGCTGGCCGCGAGCGAGGTGGCGCATGCCTAGCGAGGTGGCGCTGATCCCGTCCGCGATCGTGCGCGATGCGCTCGAGGATTTCGCGCGCGAAGTCGTGCAGCGCCGCGAAGTCAGCAAGGTGGATCCGGTCGCGGACGGGATGGCGTACGTCGTCCGCGACCTCACCGAGCGCGTCGCGCGGGCCGAGCGGTCCGTCCAGCCGTTGACACCCGAGCAGTTCGCCGAGCTCCCCCGGATCCGCGTGACCCCGCAAGCCGTGACGCGGTGGTGCCGGGCCGGCGAACTGCCGGGCGCGTACCGGGGGGAGCGGGGTTGGCTGATCCCGCGGGATGCGAAGCGGACCACGGCGCGCGCGCCGCGGCGCCGCATCCGGCAGGCCGCATGACGGGGGCCGGGTGGAGTCAGAGCGTGGGGATCTCGCCGCGAGCGGTGCTCGTGTTCGAGCACGCGGCCCGGAGCGGGACGCTCTATCTCCGCTGGTGGGATCCGACGCGACGCACCCGCGCCGGGACGCTCGCGCCGAACTGGCAACTGCGGTCCCTCCGGCGGGCGCTGACGGACGACCGCGGGCGCCCGCTCGCCGGCAAGGCGCGGAAAGACGTGCAGGCGTGGGCGCTCGAGCAGGGCATGGCGAAGTACCGCGAACTGTCGGGCCATACGGCGCCGGGAGTCGCGCCCGACGCCACACCGCCGCTGACGATCCTCGGCGGGCTCGCGCGCGCGACGGATCCCGCGACGGGCCGCTATCTCGTGGATACCCCGTACCGGCGCGACCTCGTGGCCGCTGTCGGGCACGCGGCCACGGCGTGGGACAACCGCCCATGGAACGCGATCGACCTCACCGCGTGGGAAACGTTCTGGCGCGCACGGATCCGCGCCGTGCAGCAGCAGGGGAAGGTGGGGTTGTCGGCGGCGCGGCACGGCGTCGAACGCGTGCACGCGGTCGCGGCGTGGCTCCGCAATCGCCGGCTGATCGACCTCACCGCGGCGGTGCTCCCGAGCGATTGGCGGGACGAGATCGCCCGGGACTACGGACAGATCACGGGGCAGGACGTGCCCGAGACGGCCCGACCCCGGTACACGCTGGATGAAGCGCGCGCGCTGCTCGCCGTCGCCCCGTCCGTGGATCCGCGGCTCGCGCTGCTCCTGGTGCTCGGCGCGGAGCTCCGCGCCGGGCAGGTGCTCCGGGCGATGCGGTCCGACCTCGATCTCGACGCGGGCACGTTCACCGTGCGCGGCCGGGGCAAGAAGCGGGGCGTGACGCTCGAGCTTACGCCGGGCCAACGCGCGGCGGTCCGCGATGCGCTCGACGACGGCTATTTGCGCGCGCGCGAGATCGCGCACGTCGGGAACAGGGCGGACTACGCGCTGTTCCCCGGCGGCGCGCTGACCCGCCGGAGTGGCTGGCGCGAAGGGCGTGGATCCGCCGCAATCACGCCACTCGCGCCCACGCGCAGCGGGACGCTGATGTCGCACTCGACCGCGTCCGGCTTACTCCGGCGCGCGGAGGCGGCTGCCAAGATCTCGCACGGCACGGGGCGCGGCTTCCACGGGCTGCGGCGCGCGTACGTGGACGGCGCGGCGGGGCTCGACCTGTCAGCCGAAGGGCTGATGCAGCTCGGCGGCTGGACAGACGAGCGCACACCCAAGACGGTCTACCGCGACCGCGAGATCGTGCAGGGCCGCACCGAGGCCCGCGACGCCCGCGCGACGCTCCGCGGGGAGGCCCCCGAATGAACGGCGAACCCCGTACACAGAACGTACACGACGCCGTCGAGCCCGCACCGGCGCTCCGGGTCAAAGACACGCAAGTCTATACTCCACAACGGGTTATCATCGTGACTACGGCAGCAGGCGGTACGGACAGCGGATGTACGACAACCACGAAGTGTTGATGCTGCACGGCCAGCACGTGTGCTTCTGGCGCGACCCTGCGTGCGCCCGGTGCGTCGTGCTCGACCTCTGCCCGACGGGACAGGCGCGGCTGGGAATTGCGTCGACAGCGACCGAGCCCGTCGGTCGCGGGGCCGCCGGAACGCCCCTTGCCCCCTCGCACCGCCCTGCCCCGGACGACCCGGGCGCATTCGCTTTCGATTTCGACGCGGCCGACGCCGCAGGAGCTGCTGCCATGCCCGTTCATCCGCACCCCGGTGCCGGCCCCGCCCCCGAGCGTGGCGACCACAACCCCGACGCCGCGCAGGAGTCCGCCGCGGGCACCGGCCACATGCCCGGCCCCGGCGACGGCGACACCGGCGGCGCGTCCGCCTTCGCCCACGGCACGCACGGCCGCGGCGACTCGCGCGAAGCGCTGAACGAAGAGAAGGCCGTCGACAGCGGCGACCGCGAACAGAGCCGCCACGGCGGCGCCGGCCCGGACGACACACCCGATCCGACGAAGTTCGCCAAGCAGCTCGACGGCCGCATGGGCGGCGCCGGATGGGGGAGCGAGAGCGTCGGCGGCTCGTCCGTCGACCGCCGGCCCGACGAGAAAAAGGGCTGACGTCGAGCCGGCGCGCGGGGTGCGCGCGGTGAGGTCATCTCGTACGCCGAGATGTGCCGCCGCGAGCGCGCCCCACGTGTCCGCTTCTACGAGAAGCTCGAAATCGGCGTGTGGGAAGACTTCGGCCTCTTCCACCTCGTGGACGGCTGGACCGAGCACGACGGCCGGCGCACCGTGGTCAAGTTTGTGCTCGAGCTCGCGTGATGCGGTTCGCGCTGGCCGTGGCCGTGGTCGTGCTGACCGCGTGCTCGCGGCCGTACCGCGCCGACGCCGACGTGCAGGGCGCCGCGGTTCGCGAGCTGTTCTTCACGCGCGAGCACGCCCGGCGGCTCGTCCTCTGGGCCGATCCTGACGAGCCCGGCCCCACGTTCGAAGTCATTTACCAGGACGACGCACGCGTCGACGCGCGGGCCGTCGCGTCGACCGTCCCGACGTCGGTCATCCCAGTCCGCGCCGCCGACCTCGCGCGTCTGTTCCGCGCGCACCCCGACGGCTGGGCCGCGTTCTACGCCGCGTACCCGGGCGCGCCGGGCCTCGTCGAGCTCGCACGTCCCGTCTGGAGCGGCGACACGCTCGCGACCGTGGTCGCCGGCCGCGCGTGCGGCGAGCACTGTTTCAACGCCTGGCGCGTGACGGTGCGCGACGGGCGTGTGGTTGCAACCGTGCCGCTCCGCATCCCGAAATCGTAGCAACACGTGGTAGATAAGGTCGTGCCGGTAGCGCCGGCGCGTCCACCGGGGGAACTTGGACGGGCGCGACACCGACCGCCCCCCGCTGCCGTACGGACGGCGGCGCGGCGCGGAGCCCTCCGCCCGCGCACCCCTTCCCTCCTCCCCCATGACCGAACTGGCGATCGACGTCCGCCACGTGGTCAAGCGCTACGCCGACCACACGGCAGTGCGCGACCTCTCGCTGCAGGTCCCGCGCGGCACCGTGTACGGCCTGCTCGGGCCTAACGGCGCCGGCAAGACCACCACCATCCGCATGCTCCTCGACGTCATCCGCCCCGACGCGGGGAGCATCGCCCTCTTCGGCCGGCCCAACCGCGAGGCGGGCGCGCTCGACCGCGTCGGCTACCTCCCCGAGGAGCGCGGCCTCTACAAGAAGATGCAGGTCCGCCGCGTGCTCCGCTTCCTCGCCGAACTCAAGGGCGTGCGCGCCGCCGAGGCCGACCGCCGCATCGACGAGTGGCTCGAGCGCCTGTCGCTCAAGACGCCCGAGAAGGACTGGGGCGAGCAGAAGGTCGACGAGCTCTCGCGCGGGATGCAGCAAAAAGTGCAATTCATCGGCACCCTCCTGCACGAGCCCGACCTCGTCATCCTCGACGAGCCGTTCTCGGGCCTCGACCCGATCAACGCACAGGCGTTGAAGGACACCGTCGTCGAGCTGCACCGGCGCGGCCGGACGGTGATCTTCTCGACGCACCTGATGGACAACGCCGAGCGGCTCTGCGACGCCGTGTGCATCATCTCGCGCGGCGAGAAGGTCCTCGACGGCGGCGTGCAGGAGGTGAGACAGGCGCACGGCGGCCGCCAGATCGCGTTAGGCCTCGACCGGCTCGCGATGAACGGCGCCGGCGCCGCCGTCGACGCGGTGCTCGCCGACCGCGCGCTCGTCGCCAGGGCCGACGACCAGAACCGCTTCTTCGAGTTGGAGCTCGCCCCCGGGGCGAACGCACAGACGCTGCTGCGGCGCCTCGTCGGCGCCGGCGCGGCGATCACGCGGTTCGAACTGGTGCAGCCGTCGCTGCACCAGATCTTCCTGGAAAGGGTCGGCGCGACGGGCGTCGAGGCGGGGATGAGTGGACAGGGCTGAGACCAACACCAACTCGACCGCGGCCAAGCTGCGCGCCGTCGTCAAGCGCGAGTTCATGGAGCGCGTCCGCACGCGCGCGTTCCTCATCGGGACGCTGTTAGGCCCGCTCTTCCTCGCGGGCATCTCCATCTTCCCCGCCTGGCTCGGGCTCCGCGAGAAGGGCTCCGCCGCGGTCGCCGCGGTCACGGTGCTCGACGCGACGGGCACGGGCGTCGGCGACCGCGTCGCGCGCGCGCTCGCCGATTCGGCCCCGGCCGCCGGCGGCCGGCCGAACGTCATCGCCGTCGCGCCCGCGGCCCTCGCCGCCGCCGAGAGCGCGGCCACCGCGGCCGTCGTGCGCAAGGAGCGCGAGGGCGTGCTCGTCCTCGACTCGCTCACCCTCGCGGGGCGGCGCGCACGCTACGTCGGCCGCAACGCGTCGAGCCTCGCCGACGTGCAACGGCTGGCAGACGTCGTGCGCCGCGAGGTGCTCACGGCGCGGCTCGCGCAGGCCGGCTTCCCGGCCGACCGGATCGCGCCGATCACGAGCACGCGGCTCCGACTCACGACGACCGCGGTGACCGACCACGGCACGCGCGGCGGCGGGGCCGGCAACGCGCTCGTCGCCGCCATCGTCGCGCTCCTCCTCTACATGATGATTCTGCTCTACGGCCAGTTCGTGCTGCGCAGCGTCATCGAGGAGAAGACCACGCGCGTGGCCGAGGTGATCATCGCGAGCGTCAAGCCCGACGTGCTGATGACGGGCAAAGTGCTCGGCGTCGGCGCGGTCGGGCTTCTGCAACAGGCCATCTGGTTGGCGGGCACCGTCGTCGTGGGCTACTACGTGATGCCGTTCCTCCACCTCGGGCGCGGCCCGGCCGGCGCTGGGGCGGCGCAGCAAGCCGCCGAGGCGGCCGACGCCACCGCGTCGTTCGCGATGCCCGAGGTCTCGTTCGGGATCGTCGCCGCGGCAATCCTCTTCTTCGTGCTCGGGTACCTGCTCTTCTCTGCGCTGTTTGCGGCGGCCGGCGCGATGGTGAATAGCGAGCAGGAGGCGCAGCAGGCCGCGCTCCCCGTGATGCTGCCGATGCTCGCCTCGGTCGTGCTCTTTCAGGCCGTGTTGCAGAACCCCGAGTCCGGCGTGGCGCGCGCGGCGGCGTGGTTCCCGCTCACCGCCCCGATCCTCATGCCGATGCGCATGGCCCTCGTCAGCACCACCCCGCTCGAGGTCACACTCGTCGCGTTAGGCGTCGCGGTTACGGCGGTGGCCGCGCTCTGGCTCGCGGCGCGGATCTACCGCGTCGGGCTGCTGATGTACGGCAAGCGCCCGTCGTTCGTCGAACTCGCCCGCTGGGTGCGGCAGGCCGGCTGACGCGCCGGGGGGGGGCGCGGGGGGGCGCCCC
>JAABUZ0100004443.1_pt1 | contig 19358 bp, 17 predicted proteins | sample 5562091 | NCBI WGS metagenome assembly JAABUZ01 (sample SAMN12813069, study PRJNA571459) | rock metagenome | isolation source: Antarctica rocks | place: Antarctica: Victoria Land, Linnaeus Terrace sud | collected 2015-12-21 | reverse complement strand
GAGACTGGTGCTACCAGCGCGGGTCGAACGTGTAACTAGGGGTGACATCGCCAAGTTCCATCTCCTCCAGCAACTCTATTGACGCCAGTTGATTCTGTAGTGCTCCGGCTAGCGGCTCGATGTCCTCTGAAGGAATTGATAGCCCCGCAAGCCGGGCAAGTACGGTAATAGTTTCCGGATCAATCGTGATGCTTCCAGCACTTGGTTTGAGATAGCTCATGGCGTTCTTCCTTCTGTCCTTATGTGCCCACGGGGGAGCGCTTCTCCCTGTAGTTCCCTCAATCGAGCGCCGGAGAGTGATCGATATACCTTTCCTCCCTTCATGACGAAAGCGATTCGATCGAGGGCGCTTGGATCGGACAAGGGATTACCATCGCAGGCGATGATATCGGCGTCCTTGCCCACGCCTATTGTCCCGGTGCGATCCTCTATCCGAAGGGCTTGCGCTCCTCCGAGCGTCGCGGCCATCAGGGCGCGCGCCGGCGACATGCCAAGCCGTATGGCGGTTTGTACTTCATAGGCCATGCGGCCGTGCATGCTGTCAGTGCCCAAAGCGATCCGCAGTCCGGACGAGAAAATGCGGGACGTGCTTTCGGCCACTTCCTCTCGCGCCGCCAGAAGCTTTTCCAGGATCGCGGGCGCGGAGGCATCACCCGTCTCGATTCCCTCGGGATGGAAGAGGATGGTAAAGGTGCCAATGACCCAGCAGTTGTGCTGAAGCATCACCTCAACATCCTGCTCGCTGCCAAGCGCCGCGTGCTCGATAGTGCGTACTCCAGCTTTCGCAGCGAGTTGAAGGCCTGGTCCGCCGTGCGCGTGTGCGGCCACGTATGTCCCTTTACGTTCAGCTTCCTCCACGACCACGCGCATTTCTTCGAACGAATACATTGCGCTTTCCAGTCCCGTGCCGCTCGCTACACCACCCGTGGCGAAGACTTTGAGAAAATCCGCACCCTGCGCGAGATTTTCCCGTGAGGCCCGTCGAAGCTCCTCCACGCCATCGAAGGCCGCCTTGGCACGCCCATGGCCGTTGCCGGCAGCAAGGCCGCGAGTCGCAATGACGATCCGTGGCCCTTCTAGCGTCCCATCCGCAATAGCCTCGCGAGTGTACACGTCCAGCCAATCTTCCTCACCCATGATGCGCAACGTCGTCGTCCCGGCATCGAGGTCTTTTGCCAGGTGGCCAGGTATCCTCAACCCTTGTTGGCCGGACGGCTGACGTAGCTGGCCGAGTTGATCGCCACGGGTTGGATTAACCGAGAGATGCGTGTGCGCGTCGATAAGGCCGGGCATGACGAAGTAACGGCTAAGGTCGATGACATCAGCATCCAGTGTGTCGATCCGTGCCGAGACGTCACGAATCTTCTCGCCCTGCACAATCACGTCGGTCGACCTCGACACCTCCTCATTAAGCCCATTAAAGAGCTGACCGCAGCGAATGATCGTCGTCATGACTGCCTCCTTCCCGCGATTTCGCACAATATTCCTGCTCCAACCATCCTCCCAAGGGCCGCCAAATAGGACCCGGCTACCAGGTGGAACGGGCTAGATGTGGCATACGCGTAAGCATCTGGCACTGGCTCCCCTAGATCGACGTCCCAGTCATCAAGCGCCCCTTGCAGAAGTTGCTCGGTCTGTTCCAGGAGCGCCAGCACGCCGTGATAGCCGCCATCCGTTTTCCAGTCAGCTGGAGTTCGGAACGCCAGAACCTGCGTATCCACCCCAGGCGCGCGATCTGCAACGTCCTGCGCTTTGCGGTAAATCGTGTCGACACCCGTCTCCCAGATAGCTCGTGGCTGTAAGCCGAATACCGACATCGCGTAGGCATTCTGCAACCAGACCGGGTCACCATCTCGTTCCTTTAATTCCTCACACAGGGTACGCACCCGTTGCGCGGCATGTTGTACTCGCCCCACGTGATCATCATCAGACACCGGCCGAGTCGTGGCGTATACGGCAGTTTTCGCTCTCTCTGTTCCGTTCTGCTCGTCTACTTGCCACTTGACGGCGTTCGCCAGCATGCGGCCGGTCTGCGCCTCATCCTCCATGCCCAACGTGGACCCAAATTCAGGATGCGATCCAAACAAGACGACCCGACCGTTTCCCAATGGACCGGCAACAATGTTCGGGATATGCTGACGAGACGCTTCGTCTATGAGCGTCTCGCCCCTATACTCCCCAAGGAATCTTTCCGCCGGAGTAAAGTTCGCGGTTGCATGCTCCACCGTGGCCAGCACGTCGCCGCCACGAAACAGGGGACCGTTGTAATGCGTGATGGGGAAATACTCGGGCATTCCCTCCATAACGGGATGATCCGGAGCGGCGGTCCGACTGACTAGCACGCCGACACCTGGAGATTGGAGTCCGTGCCAGGCATCGCCGGCATTCCAAATTTCCGCGTTTAACAGACAAAGATCCGCCTGAGCCGGACATACGTTGAGGAAGCTTTGCGGAGCTTTGGCAGCGTCGTAGCTACCGGCACACGAACCGATGTACATTCCACCGGCAGAAACGTAGTCCCGGATAGCACGGGCCCCCTCACGTCCCAGCGGGTCGATCTGGCCTTGCATGGCGCGGTAGCCGCCACCAGGCATGACAAGGGCATCGAAGCCGTTGAGAGCTCCTTCAAAAATGTCGAAGGCGAACATGAACTCGACAGAACAGCCGGCACGCGTAAGGACGCCAGCGTGGTGGTATGGTGCTCCACCGCTGCTGTAGAGAGCGACGCGAGCCGGGCGGCTCACTGGGGCGTCATCTGTGTGCTACTGGTTTCGCGCGCTCTGGTGGCATCAGAGTGATGCCGGTTTGAGACACGGACAGCGCGATCGGGAGCACGGCAGTCGATTCTATCCATATTACGCCTCCTGGCGAGCATCACGTCCAGCAAGAGGTCCCATCCCATAGTCGGCGGCAGTCACATGGCAGGCTGCCTCATGACCGGGATCGTACGTGTAGAGTGGCGGCGCGACCTGGCTGCAGATATCCTGCGCCAGCCAACACCGTGGGTGAAACGGACAGCCGGTCGGTACGTCTATGGGCGAGGGCACCTCCCCGGAGAGAGCAATGCTCTCTCGCTTCACGGTTGGATCCGGGACAGGGATATCGGATAGCAGCGCACGGGTATACGGATGTTGTGGGTTGCGATACGTTTGTTCCGCCGAACCCACTTCCACTACCTTGCCGAGATACATGACCGCGACGCGGCGGCTTAGATAACGGATGGCATCCAAGTTATGAGAGATAAAAAGGTACGCGACACCAACGTCCCGCTGCAGATCAGCCAGCAGGTTTAATATTTCTGCCTGCACGGATGCATCGAGAGCGGATGTCGGTTCATCGGCGACTATCAGCTTCGGGCCGAGCGAGAGAGCGGTCGCGATGCCGACCCGCTGGCGAAGACCACCGCTCAACTCATGTGGATATCGATCTGCCTGCCCCTGCGAGAGGGCAACCTGTTCCATGGTCTCTGTGACGCGCTTCTTCCTCTCGGCCCTGGTACCGATCCCGTGAATATCCAGGGGTTCACGAATGATATCCGCAATTCGTTGGCGAGGGTCGAGAGAGGAAAATGGATCCTGGAAGATAATTTGGATTTCGCGCCGGAGTTGTTGTTTGGTCGCACTGGATGGAAATGTTACATCAGCACCTTTAAACCGAATTTGCCCCGAGGTGGGCTTGATCAGATCCATGATGAGGTGACCAAATGTGGTCTTGCCACAGCCGGATTCACCGACCAGGCCAACGGTTTCGCCCGGTTCTATCTGAAGTGATACCCCATCCACGGCTCGAACTACACGATGCTTTACATTCTTATCGAGAGATAGCCAGGGGCCTGGGACACGAAAATGCTTGACGAGATTGTTAACGTCCAGTAACAACGTGATTTTCCTCATACAGAACGCAGCGCGCGAAGTGCTTCGTTTCTGCCTCTGCCCACGGGGGCGGTGCCTCACACGATTCATGAGCGACCGGACAACGTGGCTGGAAGCTGCAGCCTTTCGGGAGGTTGGCAGCATCGGGTACACGTCCGGGAACTGTTGCCAGCGCAATACCGGGTTTCGCCAGCGCCGGGTGTGCCGCCAAGAGCACCTTCGTGTACGGGTGTGCGGGCCTGGAGAAAAGCCGACTCACGTCTGATTCTTCAACGACTTGTCCCGCATACATGACCGCTACACGATTGCAAAGTTGTGCAACAACTCCCAAGTCGTGAGTGATCAGCATCACGGCACCCGCGTGCTCCTGAATAAGATCTCTCAGCAGGCGAAGTATTTGCGCCTGTATGGTGACGTCGAGAGCGGACGTCGGTTCGTCTGCAATGAGCAGAGGCGGATTTAACGCAAGCGCGGTAGCAATCGCTACACGCTGCCGCATCCCACCGCTCAACTCGTGTGGATATGCTCGCATCCTTTGCTCCGGGGCCGGAACTCCAACGTTTTTGAGCCATTGCACCGCCAATTCGCCGGCGCTTGTCCGCGACATGGATCGGTGCGCGAGAAACACCTCCTTCATCTGGCTCCCGACTGTGTAGACCGGGTCGAGAGCGCTGATGGACGACTGCGGAATAGTGGAAATGCGGTCTCCCAGCAGTTTGCGGTGAGCAGTTCGTGGAAGGGACAACAGATCTTTGCCTTCGAACGAAATATGTCCTTGGGTTTGCGCGTACGCCGGGAGCAGACCCAATATGGCGAGGCCCAGAGTCGTTTTGCCGCATCCTGACTCTCCCACAACTCCCACAACGTCTCCGGAATTAACGTACAGGCTCACATCGCGTAATACGGGGCCCTGACCATAATTGACGGAGAGTCCGTTGATGTCGAGTAAGGTGGTCATCGTACCCTGCTCCTCCCTTTCGGGTCGAGCCAACTACTCAATCCGTCTCCGATCAGGTTAAAGCTCAGGACGAGAAGCATAATGCCGCCGCCAGGCGCGATCATGCTCCATGGCGCTTCACTCAGGAAGTTCTGTCCATCCGAGAGCATGAGGCCGAGGGACGGTGTGGGAGGCCGGACCCCTAGACCAACAAAGCTCAAGGCAGCTTCTACGAGAATTGCGATGCCCATCAGGATTGAGGCTTGAACGATGACCGGACCAATTGCGTTGGGCAGTACATGAATCAGGAGGACACGAACGTGCGATGCCCCTCGAGCCCGTGCCGCATGCACATAGAGCTCGCGTCGTACTACGAGGGTTGACGCTCGCATCACGCGCGCCAGAACTGGCATGTAGACCAGCCCGATCGCGAGAGTCACTGTGCTCGTGCTTGGCCCGAGAACGGCCGTTACGACGATTGCCAATAGGATAGCCGGGAAAGCCATGAAGACGTCGAGCGGGCGCATGATGATGCCGTCGACCAGTCCACCTGCATAACCGGCCAGAAGGCCCAAGGGCACGCCTATCAACGACGCCAAAAGTATGGAGCCGACAGCAACGACAAGTGAGATACGGAAGCCAGCCGCCATACGGACAAAAATATCCCGCCCCAGATCATCCGACCCGAACAGATGATGCCAATTCGGAGACATCAAGGCATCTTCTGGAACGATTTGAGTCGGCCCATATGGCCAAACAGCGGGAACAAGTACGGCCACCAGAACCACTAGCATGATCAAAGTCAGTCCGGCCACCAATTGAGGGTTGAAATGCTTGGCGAAAGCGAGGCGAGAACGCGAACTCGCCCTGGTGGCCCCAACCTGGGGCTTCGTAACAACTGCCACAGTTAATCCGACTCCGTGCGCAATCGAGGATTCAACACAATATAGAGGAGGTCTGCAGCAAGATTCGCGAGCACAAAGCTCACTCCCAGAATGAGCACACCCATTTGTACGATGGGGTAATTTCGGGCGAGTGTCGCATTGAGGAGAAGATTTCCGAGACCAGGAAGAGCGAAAACTTGCTCGACAACGATCGTGCCACCAACAATGTAACCTGCTTGCAAGCCGATCACCGTAACGATCGGTATGGCTGCATTGCGGAGGGCGTGTCGGAAGATGACTGAGCGCTCTCCGATTCCTTTCGCGCGTGTGAAGCGAATGTGATCTTGCTGGAGGACATCAATCATTGCGGCCCGCGTGATGCGGATTAGCACGGCAGCAAAAGCTGCTCCAAGGGCGAGAGCCGGTAGGATCATGAAGCGGAGATTCTGCACGATATCTTGCTTTAGCGGTACAAATCCCGAGGCAGGAAGCGCGCCGAAGTGCAGTGAGAAAATGAGGATCAGCACGATACCCAGCCAGAAGTCGGGGACCGAAATTCCCAACATACTGGCTCCCATCGCGAGCTTGTCTGTGATGCCGCCGCGACGCACGGCTGCCAGCATGCCAACCGGGACGCCGATCAAAATCGCCAGACTGAGCGCCAGAATCACGAGCTCAATCGTTACCGGCATCGCTTGACCGATGAGTTGCGTTATGGGCTGACCACTGCGGTAATCGTAGCTGAAGTCGCCGCGCAGTACGCCACCGATCCAGGCGGCGTACTGCACAAAAATTGGATCGCTCAAATGTAGCTGCTGGTGTAGCTGCGCGACCAACTTTGGGGTCGAATTTAGACCGAGGATGGCATAGACGGGATCCCCCGGCACGAGCCGAAGGATCCCGAAGACGACCACCGACATGCCGAACAGGATCGGCACTGACACGAGAAGTCGTTTGACAAGAGCTACAACCACCAGTCCTCTACCTTGATCTCAAGCGAGGGTAGCGGTCCCGCATGATGCAGGTTGGGTTGGGTGAAGTAGCGCTGAATCTGGTTGTTCAAGAAGATCATGGGAGCTTCATCGGCCACTGCATGCACGACCTCCGCGTATGCCGCCTTGCGGGCCTTCTGGTTATTTGAATAGGTGAACTTTTCCAGTACGCGGTCGACGTGGGCGCTCTTGAACTTCGAGAAATTCCACGGCGACGTCGAGTAAGCGAGCGGGAAGTACAGCTGTGCGGGATCTACACTCACACTCCAATACGTCTCCGTAATATCGTACTTCCCCGACGCCAACTGTTCGAACCACTGTGCAGGCGCAAAGTTCTGGATGTTCATCGTAATGCCGGCTTTCGCGAGCTGAGACTTTAAAATGACTGCATAGCGTGTCGTCGCCGGAACGTTTGGCTGGTTGGCAAAATTGATTGTCAGATTGGAATGACCGGCTTGCTTAAGCAGATGTTTGGCTTTCGCGATGTCGGGGCCACCCTTATACGGGTCGATGCCTGTGTACCACGGACTCGGGGGCGACACTCCCTCAGTCGCGGGCACGGCTGAGTTGAACCACACCAATTTTTGAAACTCTTGACGATCGATCGCCCACGCGATGGCCTGCCGGACGCGCTTGTCGTTGAACGGCGGTTTCGAGGAGTTGAGAAGCAGCATATATGGAAGGTAGGGCCGGCCAGGCGATGATTGGATCTGACCGGTCTTGACGATACTGGTGTACTCCTGCGGAGGCACCTGCTCAATCCAAGCTAGCTGGTTGGTCTTCAAATCCGTTAATCGCACAGTGTCGTTCCCGATCGCTCGGAAAACGACTTGATCCAGATATGGCTTACCGTGCTTGAAGTAATGGGGGAATCGCTCGAGGGTAACGTGGTCGTTCTGTATCCACTCTTTCATGCGGTACGGACCACTGCCGATCGGATGAAGCTTCGGATTGCTGCCCTTCACCGCCCGGGAATTCACGACTTCGCTGAACATGGCGAGAGAGCTCTCAAAGGCGCCAAACGGATGATTCAGATGGAAGCGGACTCGATATTTGCTCAGTACCTCTGTCTTCCCGAACGCCGAGAAGAACACTGCGTTGGGATGGGTCTTGACCCGGTCCATGCTGAACTTGACATCGTGAGCTGTCAAATGGTCACCGTTGTGAAAGACAGCATTGTTTACGAGGTTGGCGACCCAGGTCGTCGCTGTCTCCTGGTGCCAACTGTGCGCGAGGTTGGGAAGGAACTTGTAGTCCGGCGTGACGTTAATTAATTTAGAGAAGATGTTGTCGTACACCTGAATAGAGGCGTAGAGTTGCGCATCCGCCGGATCCATGTTTACTGGTGTGTCCACCGTGGACAACTGAATCCTGCCTCCATGCCTTGGAGCTCCAAGGGAATGCGCTTCTGCGCTTCCTAGACCCTCCAAAACCGTGCCAAATGGACCCAGACCGGTTGCAGCACCCACCGCTCCCGCTCCAGTGACCTTTAGAAATGTGCGCCTGTCGATCCCGCGTTGATCGGTCATCGCTCTAATCTCCTCTCACCCTAGATCTACGCTATATTCCACTGCCCTTAAATTTCACTGTAACTAGCTCCAACACTCGAAATCACCAAATCAAGCGCATCCAGCCTCTGAATCTAATGAATAGTTTGCCAGATTGCTTGGAATTATGCAAAAGTGGATTTACGTAGTGGCCAGCCAAGGATGTAGGTCCGGTCGAAAGTGAAGACGCGCAGGGGGTGACCACAGTTGACGTAAATATCGCTGCTGTATCCAAGCCCTTGGCGGCTGGCCTCATCCGTGTCCCCGACAGCCGCTCCTCGAAAACTGAACTTGATGATCTAGACCGGCGAATTGTCGCCGCCTTGCAAACAAATCCAAGAGCAAGCTGGCGCCAGATTACCAGTCTGGTAAAAGGGTCGGAATCGACTGTCAAGCGGAGGGCCGAGCGGCTTATCGAGGTGGGTGTGGTCCATGTCACCGCTTTCGCTGAGCGGGTATCGCCTGCATTTCCGGTGCTCGTTCAATTCACGTGCGACTTCAAATATGGATACGACATCGCGTGTCAGTTGGCAGAACGTGACGACGTGCGCTTCGTCTCTTTTGTCACTGGCCCATTCGACGTTGTGGCCGAGTTGATCGTGTCATCGCATCGCCACTTGACTGACATCATTCTCCACGAACTTCCCAAAATTACCGGAATACGCGCGACGAGTACTGAGACTGTACTACGAACCTTCAAGCGATCGTATGACTGGAGTCAGGATCTTCTTGGCCCGGCGAAGGAGATCAGGGTTCCTCCTCCGCCACCAGAACAGTACGCAGCTGAGTCGATATCTCTTGATCAGACGGCATTACGGATATTGGAAGCGCTAAAAGAAGATGGCCGCGTCGGGTACGCTGCTCTGGCGGCTCGCTGTGACATTAGCGAATCAATGGCTCGATATAGAGTCAATCAACTTGTGACCAAAGCCGGCATCAGAATCGTTACGATTGTCGATCCCCAGCTTTTGGGTTACGACACGCAACTGCTCGTCTGGTTTCAAGTCGATCTTGCCCAAAGGGAGGCTGCAGCTGCGGCACTTGTTGCCCACCCCGCAGTGCGGTTTGTGGCCGCCACGAGCGGTTACAGCGATCTTGTCTGCGAAGCGTACCTTCGCTCGCAAGAAGAAGTATATGACTTTTCGGTTGAACTGCTTGGGAGGCTCCCCGGTGTACGCCAAGTAAATATAGCCTCCGAATTGTTAACGGTCAAGCGCGGCAATGTGCGGGTGAATACCCAGTGAGAACCACTCCCTTTACCAAAGCTTTACTGCCGCGGTTTCATGGAATATGATGCGTGCCGCAGTTATCCGTTCACACGGAGGTTTGGAGACGATTACGATCGAGGACGTTCCCCGGCCCAGTCCAGATACTGGGGAGGTTTTGCTGAAGGTCCATGCAACCGCCTTGAACCATCTCGATATCTTTGTACGTCGGGGCTTAAAAGGCCCGGGAATCCCAGCCATCACTCTGCCACATGTATCGGGAGTCGACATCACAGGAAGCGTCGTGGACTATGGTCGGGGTCTAGACACATCTCACCGGCGCCTGCCTCCAGGCACGCGGGTTCTTGTCTACCCCTCTACTGGCTGCAACGAATGCCGGGCGTGCCGTCGAGGGGACTACTCGATGTGCCGACAGTACAAGATCATCGGTGAACACACCTGGGGAGGACTCGCAGAATACGTCGTCGTCCCGTCACAGAACATCATTCCTGTCCCAAAGAGCATCTCGTCGACCGTGGCTGCTGCCGTTCCAGTGACGTTCACCACGGCATGGCGAGGAGTGATCACCATGGCAAGGGTTGGCCCGTCGGATCGAGTCCTGGTGGTTGGAGCGTCTGGCGGCGTTGGATCGGCCCAGGTGCAGATAGCAGTTGCAGCAGGTGCGGAGGTACTCGGCACTGCCAGTTCGACCGGGAAGCGGGAGCAAGCGCTCGGCCTGGGCGCCACAGCGATGTTCGATTCCACAGGAGATTGGGAGTCGGAAGTGCGGGAGTGGACAGGCGGGGAAGGGGTAAGCGCGGTATTCGACTCGGTTGGTGCCCCTACCATGCGCCGCAGTCTGCGTAGTCTTGCTATGGGAGGCTGTCTGGTTCTGTCTGGCGCGACGGGTGGGGACTCTCCAGATCTGAGCATACGGGAAATTTACCAGGGCCACCGTCGCATTCTCGGTGCCCCTATGGGAAGCTGGCAGGACTTCCTGCACGTGACCGACCTGGTGTGGCGCGGCGTTCTACGTCCGGTGATCCACTCTCAGTACCCCCTGGAGGCACTAGCGGATGCTGAGCGCGACCTGGAAGAGCGTCGTCACTTTGGAAAGATTGTGATACAAGTTGGCCCATAGCTTCTGAAGTGCGGCTGGTGTGCCGGCGATTCTATGACGAGAACAAGACCCAGTGATTTACCTGAGGAGGAAACGGATGACAATAGCAACGACAGAGTCCTTTTTTACCACGATAGATGAAACGGCAGAACGGGACATTGTTGCAGCAATCTCTCTCGATACACCCTGGTCAGTGCTCAAAAAATTCTCATCCCTAACTCGGTCATCCGGGTCAAAGGAAGAGCGCGAAGCGTTCGAAATACTGCGGGGCCATCTGGAGGAGTGGGGCGTACCATATCAATTGCACGAGCCGGAGGCCCTCATTTCCATTCCACTCAGTGCCAGCGTACGGGTGGGTGATAGATCATTCAGAGCCAAGACACCGGCGATGTCGATTTCGACCGGTGGGCAAGAGATCGCTGGTGATTTGCTGTACATGCCGAGTGTCGCAGGTCAGAATACCGGCGATGTGTTCTCCGCCGGGGTGGACCTGTCGCACGTCGATGTCAGGGGGAAAGTGATCATCTCCGAGGGCATGGCGTCTCCGGGAAAGGTCAAGGATGCGATGGATGCCGGCGCACTGGCCGGCATCTTTATTAATCCCGGAGAAGCGATCCACGAGGGAATCTGCACGACGATCTGGGGGATTCCAGATGTCGAGTCTGCACCTCGTCAGCCGACCATTCCTGTCCTGGCAGTCAATGCGTCAGACGGCCATGAGTTGATCAAGCTAGCACAAGAGGGTAGCACCGTCGCTGTTGCCACCAATCTCGACACTGGCTGGCGTCGGATCCCGGTTCTGGTCGCTGAGATTACGGGTAGCGAGGTGCCGGAAGAGTTCGTCCTGTTACATGGGCATGTCGATTCATGGCATGTAGGGATCGGTGACAACACCACGGGGAACGTCACCAAACTGGAACTGGCCCGCGTCTTCTGGCAGCAACGGCAGAAGCTGCAGCGCTCGCTGCGCATCGCCTGGTGGAGTGGTCACTCGCATGGTAGATACGCAGGATCGACCTGGTATTCCGATACCTTTGGCATCGATCTGGCACAAAACTGCGTAGCGCAGGTAAATTGCGATTCACCGGGCTGCCGCTGGGCGAGCACCTACAACCATCTCAATGCAATGAGCGAGGCCGAGCCATTCGTGGATGCTGTTATCCGAGAGACAACCGGCATTACTCCTCAGATGGAACGTCCACATCGAGCCGGTGATTACTCGTTTAATGACATTGGCATCAGTTCCTTCTACATGCTCAGCTCAACCATGACAGAGGAAGATCGGGCCGAGAAGGACTTCTATGCGGTCGGTGGTTGCGGGGCGAACATCCAGTGGCATACAGAAGGCGACACGATGGAGATCGCGGATCGTGAAAACCTACTGCGCGACATGAAAATGTATGCCGCCTCAGTTTTCCGCACCCTGTCGGCGCCACTTCATCCCTTTGACTGGACGCGGACGACCGACGAGTTCCGTCAGACCCTCGCCAGCTATCAAGCTGCGGCTGGTGACGAATTCGACTTTAGCCCCGCACGTCATGCCATCGACGAGTTAGAGAAGACGTTACAGTACTTCTATGCTCACGCACCAGCTGATGATACAGTCGGCAGTCCGGCAGTGCAACGCTTTAATTTCGTACAACGGAGACTGGCTCGCCTCCTGGTACCGGTCAACTACAGCGAGATGCGAATGTTCTTCCATGATCCTGCCCTCACCGTGCCGGCACTTCCCGACCTTGCCCCGGCGCTCACCCTCCCCCAAGCGAAGGACGACGTGGCGCAGCGCGGCATCGTGCGTACTCATCTAACGCGTGGGCAGAACCGGCTGGTCTGGACCCTGCAATTGGCACGTGAAGCGGTTGAGGCGGCACGCGCCTAACTCCTGAGCCGGAGTATGTGCTGACGTAATGGGAAACGGCCCTGGCGCCGAAGTGGCATCGGAGGAACCAGTACTCTGATATTCGGCGCCAGAGGCCGTGTTCTGCACTAGCAAGCTGTGGGTAGCACCGCAAGGATTTCGGCGCGTTACCTACTGTGTCGGACTCCCTCTGGCAATTGAACGGCTGCAAGATAGCTCAACATGGCAGCACTGGTCTTGATGCCGTCGAAGAATCGGTCGAGTTCCATGTTTTCGTTGGGTGCGTGATTGGCCTGGTCTGGATTGCCATACGGCACAACGAACGAAGGAAGGTTCAGAATTGTCCCGAAGACGTACGTTGGGAGACTTCCTCCCATCGATGGCACCAGCAGCGGATTCTCGTCATGGACCTTTCGCACAGCCTCTGTAATAGGCTTGGCGAAGGGAGAGTCCAGCGGCGTTTTGGACGGTTCCATGGCCCCGTAGAAGATCACGTCGACGTTAGGCGCATGTTGAAGCACATGCCGCTTCACTTTGTCAAAGATGTCGTTAGATCTCTGCGCATCCACCAGTCGGATGTCACATTTGGCAAATGCCTCGTGCGGTAGAACCGTCTTGGATCCCTTTCCCTGGTAACCTCCGGAAAAGCCATTGATGGTGAGTGTCGGCCACGCGGTGATGCGTTCGTAAAAGTTCCTGTCCGGGGGCCGATCCAACTGCTCAATGTCGAGCGTGTGCTTCAACGAGTCGAGATCGAGGGGAAGTGCGGCCAACGCATCGCGCTCAAGATCGCTGACCGGACGAACGTCGTCATAAAAGCTATTAATGGTGATCTCCCCGCGCTCATTTTTCATGCTGGCCAGCAGATGCACCAGTGTCCACAGCGGGTTGGGTGCTATCCCCCCCCAGTTGCCGGAGTGAAGATCGCTGTTTGCGCCCCTCGCGCGCAGTTCAAAGTTCAGCACGCCTCGTACTCCAAATACCACGCACGGCTGTCCGGAGGAGAGGACCGGTCCATCACAGGTAATAGCGACATCGGCAGCTAGCTCGTCGCGGTGTGCTTCCACAAACGATCTCATCTGCGGACTGCCCACCTCCTCCTCGCCTTCCAGGAGTACGGTGACGTTACACGGCAGCTCTCCGTCGACCGCGAGAAGCGCCTCAAGCGCGAGCAGTTGAGCGAAGTGCTGACCTTTGTTGTCCGCCACGCCACGCCCGTACAGTCGATCATTGCGAATTGCCGGTTCGAACGGCGGGGAAATCCATTCGTCGATCGGGTCGGGGGGTTGGACATCGTAGTGACCATACAGCAAAACGGTCGGCTTGCCCGGGCTTCGGTGGCGTCGTCCCAGGACCACGGGCCAGCCATCAGTGGGTATTACGTCTGTCTCCAGCCCAATATGCTGCATAATCTTGGCGACATAGGCCGCCACTTCGGCGATGCCCACGCCTTGCGCACTGATGCTCGGCTTACGTAAGTACTCAATTAGGCGATCGAGTGAAGTATCACGTTGCTTGTCTATGTGAGTGAAGACGTCGGTCAGAGTAGTCATGTCTGTGTTCTCCGGCATAGGAATCGTGAATAGCGATTTAGGGCTACTCATGGAGACGTCCACTGTCTCATTGAAACGGTTCCCGTTATCCGCAGTCGGCGGACTGTCAGATGCGAGGATTGTGTTTCGCCAAGTAGCGGATCCGCGTGAGTACTGGTGTTGTGTGCGCATGTGTATCGGGCGCCGGCTTCGATCGGCAAGATGCTGCCCTCCTCAGAGTCTCCTTACAGAACCGGTGTACTGCGTGGAGCGACGATCTCGTCTGCGGTACACCCTAGCCACTCCAAGGTTTAGTCAGTATTTTCGCCAACATTGGGGATTCATGCTCGGTACGCTTCGACTCCTTCAAGGGAGATAGGAGGTACTACTGCGCGCAACGTTCCTGTTGGGGAGTCGGCTTCGCGGCTCCGGTCGCGCGCCTTCAGTTATTGATGATTCCAACCGTCCCATCATAGTTGTGGCCGAGTCCCCGTGGCTTGAAGGCTCGATCTGAAGCATGCGCACCCCAAGGCCGGCTCAATTGGCGGGTAGCAAACGAAGCAGTGAAGGCTTGTTTCAGGGCGACAACGGTGATGCCTGTCAGCAGCAACATCTGTATGGCCTCGGCAGGCCGAGCATGTGCTCGCCAATGTAAGAAAGGATCAGATTGGTGGAGTCTCATCAGAATGCGCACGGTGTAGATTTGGGCATAAGCGGTCCCACCGTTTCCGCCCGCCCGGTTGACTTTCTCCATATCGACCGATCTCTCTGCCACGCTGGGGCCAGTCTTCCATATTCTCTTGGAAACACGGCTACGAGGAATCTGCGTTCCATCATGGCCTTCACGAATGCCTCGGGATACGCATCCTGCTGCTCTAGCTCGCCCCAGTAGTTGCTGGAAAAGCGTTATTGCCCTTACTGCCTGCCGTAATTCCCCGCGTGGTCGCGCTGTAGTCACGCTATGGGCTTCCTTCACTCCAGTGTTCGTCACTTGATTAACAGGACCGCTGGTAGGACCCGGTTTCCCTGCCGATACGTTCGGGGGCGCCAGACCGCTGTCCGGCGTCGAATGACGGTGGCTCCGCGCGGCTAGGTGTCGCCATACGCGATAAACCATTCACAAGGTATCTCGGCTCGTCTGGAGGCACGGGAGATTGGGGCGAGATAACGCACGACCTCCGGAGCCCTACGCCGAGAGAAAATCCACGTCATATTTCACATTGTCGTCCGTCGACGAAGCAGATGATATTGTTTAAGTCAATGACTCGGAAGTAGTTGCTGGTCCTGGCAGTGCTGTTTCAAACTTACAATGAGGGTGGGGGAAAGGAGCAGTGGAAATGCTCAGCGTGCCAGGTGCAATTGATCGTGCGAGGAGCGCGCGACGGATCGATCACGATATTGAGACGCTTGCCGGATCTGACTATACGCTCTCGAGTACCGCAATTCGCCGGTATGCATACACAGATGTCTATGCACATACCCTGGACTATTTCAGGCAACAATTCCAGGATCTTGGCTTCGATGTGTTCGAAGATCCTGTTGGGACGTTGGTTGCCCGCAACCGTCCGCGAGGCGTGGAGGTTTTTGGACTCGGCTCTCACTGCGATTCCAATCGGAATGGAGGCAAGTACGACGGCACCATGGGTGTTGTCACAGCGCTGGAAGTTTGCCGGCTCAACCGTGACCTGAAATCGAATCTTCCGCTCCAGGTCATCTCTTTCCTGGAAGAGGAGGGATCCGGATTCGGGCACATGCTACTGGGAAGCAGGATTATGTCCCAACGGGTGACCGAAGAGGAGTTACGACAGCCAATTCGAGCAGTGGACGATGCCCGGAGTTTCTGGGAGCATTCGCAGGCTGCCGGCTACCATCCAGAGTGCTGGCGAGATTCGATCCAGGTGCTGCAAGACCTGGTGGGGTGGATTGAAATGCACATTGAGCAGGGCCGCGTACTGCAGGATACAGGTACCCGCATCGGATTGGTCCATGCGATCGCCGGCTGCATCCACGCCGATGTGACGGTACATGGGCGGGCTGACCATGCGGGAGCAACGCCCATGGATTTCCGGCTCGACGCCGGCCTCGTTGCAGCCGAGTGTATGTTAGAGCTTGAACAACTGGTTCGAGCAGCAGGCAACGGTACTGTGGGAACCGTTGGCGAGATGGAGTTGGAACCCGGACTGATTAATGTTGTGCCTGGTCTGGCTCGGTTTTCTCTTGACATTCGTGGCGTGGACCAGGACACCTTTACAGGTGTGGCGACAAGCATTGCTGCCTTCGCTGAGGGTGCGGCGCGGCGGCGAGGAATGACGGCAAAGTGTTCAACGCGCCAGGCCATGCCGGCGACGTTGATGGAGAAAAAAATCCTCGAAGCAATGGAAGGAGCGGTCCAAATGACAGGAGAGTCGTTCACGCGTATAGCTTCTGGGGCGGCGCACGACACTATGTGTGTTGCCGATCATGTGCCGGCTGCCATGATCTTCATTCCGTGCAAAGACGGTATTAGTCATTCTCCATTAGAGGAAGCTTCCGCCATGGATGCAGCACTGGCGGCCGAAGTCATACTGCGAGCGATCCATTCGTTGCTGACATGACTTCGGTTGAGAGGTCTCTCCATCGGATGGCAATTGGGGTGCTATCGTTTTCACCGAAGGGGTCCCTCTCGGCTCGATTCTGCTCAGTCTGAGGCCCGTATCTTATGACTCGAAAAGACCTTCGCCTGTCCTCGCGTATCATGTCCGCTTCGATTAGTCGCGCCAATGTTCGATAGTCGGCCGAGAACACGGCAGCCCAGAAGGGCCGGTCGTCTGCACTCAGGACGATCCTTTCACTCTCCGAGAGACGTCGATCGGCGACCGCGTGAAACCCGAAAACGTTCCCAGATAGAGACAGAGCGCCCACCTCAACATTCCGCGCCACTTCTCCCACTTCATCCTCTGATGAGATACGAATGCTCCCCACGCCAGATGCACGTTGCTCTCGTTTACTGTCAAGTAGTCCGTACGGCTAGAAAGACGCGCGTCATTAGTGACTTTTGACCCTATGCGTCGTTCCCGTGACAGGATGATGATTCTTACGCCCTGGCGGTATATCTAGCCTGAATTATTCATGGACATGTACTTGAAGGAGCACAAGGCGCCAATCTGGTAAGGGTGGACTATCAACCCCGCCTTCCCGGAGGCGCCTTGTGTCCCAGTCTGCCACACCCCCCATTTCCTGTTTCTCCCCGCTCTCGCTGCCTATCGATGCCCGGTTCGACGGTCCCCAGTTGACCAGTGACGGCGGCCTGGTCTGGCTGGCTGAAGCCGACGCAGCCCTTGGTCTATGTGCCGCACTGACCACACAACTGCCTGACTCCCGAACCGGTCCCGTCCGCCACTCCCTGGAAATCCTGGTCCGGCAGCGGATCTTTCAGATTGCCTATAACTACGAGGATCAAAACGATGCCGATACCTTGCGGTCCGATCGCCTCCTCAAGCTGGTCTGCGGTCGCCTGCCCGGTGATCCCGATCTGGCCAGCCCACGCTCTCCCGCTTCGAGAACGCCATTGACTTCAAGGCCTGCTACCGGTCGGCCCGGGCACTCTTCGGTGTCTGTCTGGCCGAGCGCGAGCAGCCCGATCGCCCCATCCACATCCTGATCGATGCCGATAGCGCCGACGATCCCAACTGTTGAAAGTCAATTAGAATTGCCGGTGGCGATCAGGAAGGGAGCGCTCAAAACTGCTACTACGAGCAGCATATGTATCACCCCCTGCTGCTCTTCGACGGCGAGACGGATCAGCTGATCATGGCCAGACGGAGATCCTCTATTACTACAAAATTGATGCGCTTGAGGACTTGCCCTTGAGTGAGGCGCACAAGCTGATCCGGCGATTGATGGAGCTGAGTCGAATGAATCGACGCTGAGTGTACTCCCCGTGTGGCAACGGCGTATGAAGCCACTCTCGCTATTGAGACGGGTACACCGCCTCATATTTCACGGTTTCTACCGCAAGACCCGAGTAACCACTTCCTGCTGTTTCTTTTATGTAAGTGGACCTACGCGGAATGAAGTTACACGAATCTGATCGCCAATGCTAAATAACCCCACTCGCGTGGCATTTAAAAAGAGATGAATATTCCTCTCTACCACTGCAAGATGCCCGTCGAAATAGATCCACATCGTATTAGCGCGAACCTCTAGACGATAGAGGTGAATTGTATTGCCTGGCTTGAATTTTTTTGACCCGTCGTAGGTGCCAAAGTAGTCAACCACGGTAACTACAGAAATCTCTGAACCAGCATCGTTGCCATCATACGTGAGGCGAGAGACCCCAGCCCCCAAAGCATTACCAGGTGGATCACTGTCACGTGATGGGTCAAAAGCGCCTGGCGCGCGAAAGAGAATGCCAAACGCGTCCTGCAATGGTTTTGAAGGATTAGGTGGATTGATCCGAAGCTGCTGGATTGATGCTTCAACGAAGTAGTTACTTTGATTGTTTCGGTACGGCGCCACGAATGTGCCATCGCCTTTCGCATCAAACTGAAGCGCGCCGTTGGCGACCTTCCACTGACCGGCCCCGCCTGAAGTCCATCCAGTCGTTCCACTTTGCCAATTCGTGGCATAGATGGTCGTTGGCTTGACCGTATGGCAACTTAAGACCCTGTGACCGTGCTTCATAACCTTTTCGCAGATTTTCTTGTCGGGACTTGCTCCATAAACGGCAGGCGTTCGTCCACTGATTCCGAGGGCGCTTACTACAAGTAGTGCTGTCATGCCGAGCAAGCACTGCGCTTTCATATTTTGTCCCGTGCTTTTTGCTTTGTGATGGTGCTGATGGGCACATCATACCAATCCCGCTTGATGATGCCGCATGTTTCTCAGGTAATTGGGCCAGCGTGTCGGCGATCTAGCGCCAGTTGGTGAGGGACTTGACGCGCTCGGGATGAGCATCGAGCTCCTCCAAGATCGCCTCGACCGCTGCCACCTTGTCCCCGATTGTGGGATAGACCACACCCTCGATCTGTCCCCGGAGGTATTTACAGACCCCCTCCACGGGGTTTAACTCCGGAGACACCCGCAAGCGGGTACCCGGCGGCTGCTCGATGAGGGGGAGGCCCATCGCGTGCACCGTCGCATCACGGTGGCTCGGTGCCCGATCCCAGACGAGCACCGCGAGATCGGTTTCTTTCTGGGTGGCCTCGATCAGGGTGCGCGCCTCCGTCGCTCGCCTGGCGTGACTCCAGAACCACCAGAGGGTGCCGCTGGACGGTTCGACCACCAGATGCAGGGAGCGCCACTCCTAGGGCCTGTTTTCAAAACGTGTCAAAATCGGTAGACTCGTGGTATGAGCAGACGAGATTTGACCAATGAGCAGTGGGAGCGGTTGCGGTGGCTGCTCCCACCACAGCGAGCACGTCGTGGCCGCC